>Ga0307380_10000620_pt1 | contig 54169 bp, 32 predicted proteins | sample UN3MG_FD_202239 | JGI IMG/M metagenome (GOLD analysis project Ga0307380, IMG submission 202239) | Soil microbial communities from Risofladan, Vaasa, Finland - UN-3 | ecosystem: Environmental > Terrestrial > Soil > Coastal area > Acid sulfate soil | place: Finland: Risofladan, Vaasa | collected... | reverse complement strand
GCTGATGTCGTAAGCACCGGGATTGTCACGTCGGCATCGGTCGCCGAGACACCAAATGTCAGCAACTGATCTTCTTCGACCGCCTTGGGACCGATAGCGGCCAGTATTGGCGGCAGGTTGACCTGGCCGACCGTGATCGTCACGATCTCCGAGTCGACCGCAGCGCTGTCGTCAGTGGCATAGAACGTGACAAAGTGGTCACCGGCCTGCGTGAAATCAGGTGTCCAGTTGAAGGTGCCGGTGCCGTCGAAGTTATCCGTAAAGGTCGCCCCGGTCGGAAGAGCCGAGGTTGTCAGCACCGGGATAGTCTCGTCCAGATCGGTGGCTGAAACGGCAAAACTCAAATTGACGTTCTCCGACGTGCTCTGCGGGCCGATAGCCGCCAGCACCGGAGTCTGGTTGCCGGCATCGATTACCGTAATGGCCACCACCTCCGAGTCGGCCAATGCACCGTCCGAGGCCACAAACGTCACGTTATACGCGCCGGCCTGAACATAGCTCGGCGTCCAGTCAAAGAACCCCGTGCCGTCCTGGTTGTCTACGAAAGTCGCGCCGACGGGCAGGCCGGTCGCGGACAGCGCCGGGATACTGCTGTCCGGGTCGCTCGCCGAGACGGCCAGGTTCAGATTCGCCGCCTCGCTTACGATCTGGTCGCCGATGGAATCGAGGACCGGCGCCTGGTTACCGGCGTCATACACGGTAATGAACACGAGCTCGGAGTCAGTAGCCACACCGTCCGTCACGAAGAACGTGACGCTGTAAATATCGGTTTGCGTGAAGTCCGGATTGAAGTCAAAGACACCGGTCCCGTCACCGTTGTCCACGAAGGCCGCGTTCTCAGGAAGCGCCGAGGTCCACATAGTGATGGCGGTGGAGTCGGCGTCACTGGCGGTGATAAGCCTGTTGAAACTCTGGCCCTCCGTCACAAACAGCGGGCCTATGGGATCCATCACGGGCGGCTGGTTCACGTTGTTAACCGTGATGCTGACGGTCTCGCTGTCACTAGCTTCACCGTCGTCAACGATGAAGGTCACGCCGTAGGTCCCTGCCTGATAAAAGTCCGGATTGAAGTCAAAGACCCCGGTCCCATCGCCGTTGTCCGTAAACGTCGCGTTCTGCGGCATGTTCAGGGTGGTCAGGACCAGAGCCGTCAAGTCAGGATCGAAACTGGTAACAGTGAAAGTCAAGTTGGCGTTTTCGTCCACGACCTGTGAAGCAACGGGATCAAGCACCGGCGGACGGTTGACGTTGTTGACGGTAATTGCCACAACTTCGGAATCGACCAAAGCACCGTCGGAAGCATAGAAAGTCACGTCATAGGTTCGTGCCTGGAAGTAGTCCGGATCGAAGACAAAGACCCCTGTCCCGTTCAGGTTGTCAGTGAAAACAGCATTGGCGGGAAGCGACGAGGTTGACAGAATCGGGAAAGTGCTGTCCGGATCGGTTGCTGAGACGCCGAAGCTGAGATTCGCGTTTTCATCGACCTGCCGGGCTCCGATCGCGGCCAGGGTCGGTGGCTGATTACCGGCTTCCTCGACGGTTATCACTACCGTCTCGGAATCGACGGCAGACGAGTCGTCGGTCGCGTAAAACGTCACATTGTGTGGTCCGGCCTGGGTGAATTCCGGATTAAAGTCAAACGTGCCGGTGCCGTCTCCGTTGTCCACAAACGACGCATTCACCGGAAGCGTCGATGTCGTCAGGATTGGAGCAGCACCCTCGGGGTCCGTCGCCGACACACCGAAAATCAGACTGGCGCCCTCGACAACCGTCTGCGCCCCGATGGCTGCCAGCACCGGATTCTGGTTCCCTGCGTCGTAGGTAGTGATGAACACAACCTCCGAGTCAACGGCGACTCCGTCGCTGGCCCGGAACGTGACGCTGACAATACCGGACTGCACGTAGTCCGGGTTAAAATCAAAGACACCGGTACCATCGCCGTTGTCGACGAATGTCGCGTTGGGCAGCAGAGTGGATGAAGTCAGGGCCGGAATCGTGCCGTCAGCATCGGTAGCGCTGATAAACACATTAAGATTGGTGCCCTCCGTAACCGTCTTCGGGCCTATTTCGGCCATCACCGGCGGCTGGTTCCCTACTTCAATGACCGTGATTTCCACTACCTCGGAGTCCACGAGGAAACCATCGGAAGCGTAGAACGTGATATAGTACGTTTCTGCCTGTGTGAAGTCCGGCAGGAAACTGAAATTACCGGTGCCGTTGCCGTTGTCGGCAAACGAGGCATTAGCCGGCAGCGCCGAGGTCGACAACGCCGGAGTCGACACGTCAGGGTCGGTTGCCGAAACTCCAAAGGCAAGCAGCCCACCCTCAACGACTGAGCGCGGGCCTATCGTCGCCAGGATCGGTGCCTGGTTGCCGGCATCATTGACCGAAATCGTCACTACTTCTGGATCAACCGCGCTGCTGTCATCGGTAGCCAGGAACGTAACCTGATAGACTCCTGACTGCGCAAAGCCGGGTGTCCAGTTGAACGTCCCCGTGCCGTCACCGTTGTCGACAAAACTTGCATTGGTGGGCAGAGTCAACGTCGACATAGCCGGCAAAGCACCCTCGGGGTCACTGGCACTTGTCAGGAAAGTAAGGAACTCACCCTCGGTGACCGACTTGGGACCGATAGGCGCCAGAATCGGGGCCTGGTTACCGGCATCGACCACGGTGATCGTGACGGCCTCGGAATCAACGGCCGCACTGTCGTCGGTAGCATAGAACGTGACCGGGTACTCGTCGGACTGGAGAAAGTCCGGTGTCCAGCTGAAAACACCCGTGCCGTCAAAATTGTCCGTGAATGTTGCCCCGGCTGGCAAAGTCGAAGTCGTCAGCACCGGAATCGTCGCGTCAAGATCGGATGCGGAAACATTAATAAGGAGCAATTGACCTTCAACGACGGACTGAGGGCCTATGGCGGCAAGTATCGGCGGCACGTTAACCTGGTGGACGGTTATGGTCACGACTTCAGAATCGACAACAGCGCTGTCGTCGGTGGCGTAGAACGTCACGAAATGGTCACCCGACTGGGTGTAGTCAGGCGTCCAGTTGAACGTCCCGGTCCCGTCAAGGTTATCCGTAAATGAGGCGCCAGTCGGTAAAGTCGAGGTCGTCAGCACCGGGATTGTCGCGTCAGCATCACTCGCCGAGACGCCGAACGTCAGCAACTGGTTCTCATCGGTTGATTTCGGGCCGATAGCCGCAAGAATTGGCGGCAGGTTGACCTGGCCGACCGCGATCGTCACGATCTCCGAATCAGCCGCAGCGCTGTCGTCGGTGGCGTAAAAAGTCACGAAGTGGTCGCCGGCCTGCGTGAAATCAGGCGTCCAGCTAAACGTCCCCGTTCCGTCAAGGTTATCTACAAATGAGGCCCCGGTCGGTAAAGTCGAAGTCGTCAGCACCGGGATTGTCTCATCGGCATCCGTCGCCGAGACACCGAACGTCAGCAACTGGTTCTCATCGGTTGACCTGGCACCTATCGAAGCCAGCACCGGGGCCAGGTTGACCTGGCCAACCGCGATCGTCACTACTTCAGAGTCAACCGCGGCGCTGTCGTCGGTGGCGTAGAACGTCACAAAGTGGTCACCCGACTGGGTGTAGTCAGGCGTCCAGTTGAACGTCCCGGTCCCGTCAAGGTTATCCGTAAATGAGGCGCCAGTCGGAAGAGCCGAGGTAGTCAGCGCCGGGATTGTCTCGTCGGCGTCGGTTGCCGAGATACCAAACGTCAGCAACTGATCTTCCTGGACCACCTTCGGGCCGATAGCGGCCAGTATTGGCGGCAGGTTGACCTGGCCGACCGCGATCGTGACTATTTCAGAGTCAACCGCAGCGCTGTCGTCAGTGGCGTAGAACGTCACGAAATGGTCACCCGCTTGAGTAAAATCAGGCGTCCAGTTGAACGTTCCGGTTCCGTCGAGGTTATCCGTGAATGAGGCGCCAGTCGGTAAGGTCGAGGTCGTAAGCACCGGGATTGTCAGGTCAGCATCAGTCGCCGACACACCGAATGTCAGTAGCTGGTTCTCATCAATGGCTTTCGGGCCGATAGCCGCCAGTATTGGCGGCAGGTTCACCTGGCCGACCGCTATCGTGACTACTTCGGAGTCAACCTCAGCGCTGTCGTCAGTGGCGTAGAACGTGACAAAGTGGTCGCCGGACTGGGTAAAGTCAGGCGTCCAGTTAAACGTCCCGGTCCCGTCAAGATTGTCTACGAACGAGGCGCCGGTCGGAAGAGCCGAGGTTGTCAGCACCGGAATTGTCTCGTCAGCATCGGTTGCCGAGACACCGAATGTCAGCAACTGGTTCTCATCGGTTGACCTGGCACCTATCGAAGCCAGCACCGGGGCCAGGTTGACCTGGCCAACCGCGATCGTCACGATCTCCGAATCAACCGCCGCGCTGTCGTCGGTGGCGTAGAACGTGACAAAATGATCGCCAGCCTGCGTAAAATCAGGCGTCCAGCTGAATGTCCCTGTCCCGTCAAGATTGTCTATAAATGAGGCTCCGGTCGGCAAGGACGAAGTCGTGAGCACCGGGATCGTCGCGTCAGCATCGGTTGCCGAGACACCGAATGTCAGCAACTGGTTCTCATCGGTTGACCTGGCACCTATCGAAGCCAGCACCGGGGCCAGGTTGACCTGGCCGACTGCAATGGTCACTATTTCTGAATCAACAGCCGCACTGTCGTCAGTGGCGTAAAACGTCACAAAATGGTCGCCGGACTGGGTAAAGTCAGGCGTCCAGTTAAACGTACCGGTTCCGTCGAGGTTATCTATAAATGAGGCGCCGGCAGGCAATGCCGAGGTTGTAAGCACCGGGATTGTCAGGTCGGCATCGGTCGCCGAGACGCCAAATGTCAGTAACTGCCCTTCATCTATTGACCTGGCACCTATCGAAGCCAGCACCGGCGGCAAATTCACCTGGCCGACCGCGATCGTGACTACTTCTGAATCAACCGCAGCGCTGTCGTCAGTGGCGTAGAAAGTCACGAAGTGGTCGCCAGCCTGCGTAAAATCAGGCGTCCAGCTGAATGTCCCTGTTCCGTCAAGATTGTCTATAAATGAGGCTCCGGTCGGCAAGGCCGAGGTCGTGAGCACCGGGATTGTCGCGTCAGCATCGGTCGCCGAGACACCAAATGTCAGCAACTGATCTTCCTGGACCGCCTTCGGGCCGATAGCCGTCAGTATTGGCGGCAGGTTGACCTGGCCGACCGCGATCGTCACTACTTCAGAGTCAACCGCAGCGCTGTCGTCAGTGGCATAGAACGTCACAAAATGGTCACCGGCCTGGGTAAAGTCTGGCGTCCAGTTGAATGTACCCGTTCCGTCAAGATTATCTATAAATGAGGCGCCGGTCGGAAGAGCCGATGTCGTTAGCACCGGGATTGTCGCGTCGGCGTCGGTCGCCGAGACACCGAATGTCAGCAACTGATCTTCCTGGACCGCCTTCGGGCCGATAGCAGCGAGCACCGGCGGCAGGTTGACCTGGCCGACTGTTATCGTCACGATCTCCGAGTCTACCGCCGCGCTGTCGTCAGTGGCGTAAAACGTCACAAAGTGGTCGCCGGCCTGTGTAAAGTCTGGTGTCCAGTTGAACGTGCCGGTCCCGTCAAGGTTATCCGTGAATGTTGCCCCGGTCGGAAGAGTCGAGGTAGTCAGCACCGGGATTGTCTCGTCAGCATCGGTTGCCGAGACACCGAATGTCAGCAACTGATCTTCCTGGACCGCCTTCGGACCGATAGCCGCCAGTATTGGCGGCAGGTTCACCTGGCCAACCGCGATCGTCACGATCTCCGAGTCAACAGCAGCGCTATCGTCGGTGGCGTAGAACGTGACAAAATGGTCACCGGACTGTGTAAAGTCTGGTGTCCAGCTAAACGTCCCGGTCCCGTCAAGGTTATCTATAAATGAGGCGCCGGTAGGCAAGGCCGAAGTCGTCAGCGCCGGGATTGTCTCGTCGGCGTCACTGGCCGAGACACCGAATGTCAGCAACTGATCTTCCTGGACCGCCTTCGGGCCAATAGCCGCGAGCACCGGGGGCAAATTCACCTGGCCAACCGCGATCGTCACTATTTCTGAATCCACGGCCGCGCTGTCGTCGGTGGCGTAGAACGTCACAAAATGGTCACCGGACTGTGTAAAGTCTGGTGTCCAGCTAAACGTCCCGGTTCCGTCAAGATTGTCTATAAATGAGGCGCCGGTCGGCAATGCCGAGGTTGTCAGCACCGGGATCGTCGCGTCGGCATCGGTTGCCGAGACACCGAATGTCAGCAACTGATCTTCCTGGACCGCCTTCGGGCCAATAGCCGCGAGCACCGGGGGCAAATTCACCTGGCCAACTGCAATGGTCACTATTTCTGAATCCACGGCCGCGCTGTCGTCAGTGGCGTAAAACGTCACAAAATGGTCGCCGGACTGGGTAAAGTCAGGCGTCCAGTTGAATGTCCCGGTTCCGTCGAGGTTATCTATAAATGAGGCGCCGGCAGGCAATGCCGAGGTTGTAAGCACCGGGATTGTCGCGTCGGCATCGGTCGCCGAGACACCGAACGTCAGCAACTGGTTCTCATCGGTTGACCTGGGGCCGATAGCAGCGAGCACCGGCGGCAGATTGACCTGGCCAACTGCAATGGTCACTATTTCTGAATCAACAGCCGCACTGTCGTCAGTGGCGTAGAACGTCACAAAATGGTCCCCCGCCTGCGTGAAATCAGGCGTCCAGCTGAATGTCCCGGTTCCGTCAAGATTGTCTACGAACGAGGCGCCGGTCGGCAAGGACGAAGTCGTAAGCACCGGGATTGTCTCGTCGGCGTCACTGGCCGAGACACCGAATGTCAGCAACTGGTTCTCATCGGTTGCCTTGGGGCCAATAGCCGCGAGCACCGGGGGCAAATTCACCTGGCCAACTGCAATGGTCACTATTTCTGAATCCACGGCCGCGCTGTCGTCAGTGGCGTAGAACGTGACAAAATGATCGCCGGCCTGTGTAAAGTCAGGTGTCCAGTCGAACGTCCCGGTCCCGTCAAGATTGTCTACGAACGAGGCGCCGGTCGGCAAGGACGAAGTCGTAAGCACCGGGATTGTCTCGTCAGCATCGGTCGCCGAGACACCGAATGTCAGTAACTGATCTTCATCTACTAACCTGGGGCCGATAGCCGCCAGCACCGGCGGCAGGTTGACCTGTCCGACCGCGATCGTAACAATTTCAGAGTCAACCGCAGCGCTGTCGTCGGTCGCGTAGAACGTCACAAAATGATCGCCGGCCTGCGTAAAATCAGGCGTCCAGTTGAATGTCCCGGTTCCGTCAAGATTGTCTACGAACGAGGCGCCGGTCGGAAGAGCCGAGGTCGTGAGCACCGGGATTGTCGCGTCGGCATCGGTCGCCGAGACACCAAACGTCAGCAACTGATCTTCCTGGACCGCCTTCGGACCGATAGCCGCCAGTATTGGCGGCAGGTTCACCTGGCCAACCGCGATCGTCACTATTTCTGAATCCACGGCCGCGCTGTCGTCAGTGGCGTAGAACGTGACAAAATGATCGCCGGCCTGTGTAAAGTCAGGTGTCCAGTTAAACGTACCTGTCCCGTCAAGATTGTCTACGAACGAGGCGCCGGTCGGCAAGGACGAAGTCGTAAGCACCGGGATTGTCTCGTCAGCATCGGTCGCCGAGACACCGAATGTCAGTAACTGATCTTCATCTACTAACCTGGGGCCGATAGCCGCCAGCACCGGCGTCAAATTGACCTGGCCAACTGCAATGGTCACTATTTCTGAATCCACGGCAGCGCTGTCGTCAGTGGCGTAGAAAGTCACGAAGTGGTCGCCAGCCTGCGTAAAATCAGGCGTCCAGTTAAACGTACCTGTCCCGTCAAGATTGTCTATAAATGAGGCGCCGGTCGGCAAGGACGAAGTCGTGAGCGCCGGGATAGTCGCGTCGGCATCGGTCGCCGAGACGCCGAACGTCAGCAGCTGGTTCTCATCGGTGAACCTGGGACCGATAGCAGCAAGGATTGGCGGCAGGTTGACCTGGCCGACCGCGATCGTGACAACTTCAGAGTCAACCGCAGCACTGTCGTCGGTGGCATAGAACGTGACAAAGTGATCACCGGCCTGCGTAAAATCAGGTGTCCAGTTGAATGTCCCGGTGCCGTCAAGGTTATCTATAAATGAGGCGCCGGTCGGAAGTGCCGAGGTAGTCAGCACCGGGATCGTCGCGTCGGCGTCGGTCGCCGAGACGCCAAATGTCAGCAACTGGTTCTCATTGGTTGCCTTCGAGCCGATAGCGGCCAGTATTGGCGGCAGGTTGACCTGATTGACCGTAATCGTAACAATTTCAGAGTCAACGGCCGCGCTGTCGTCAGTGGCGTAAAACGTCACAAAATGGTCGCCGGACTGGGTAAAGTCAGGCGTCCAGTTGAACGTCCCCGTGCCGTCAAGGTTATCCGTGAATGTCGCGCCGGTCGGCAAAGTCGAGGTCGTAAGCACCGGAATTGTCGCGTCAGCATCAGTCGCCGAGACGCCAAATGTCAGCAACTGGTTCTCGTCGGTTGACCTCGGGCCGATAGCCGCAAGAATTGGCGGCAGGTTGACCTGGCCGACCGCGATCGTAACAATTTCAGAGTCAACCGCCGCGCTATCGTCGGTGGCGTAGAACGTGACAAAATGGTCACCGGCCTGAGTGAAATCAGGCGTCCAACTAAACGTCCCTGTGCCATTAAGGTTATCTATAAATGAGGCTCCGGTCGGCAGAGTCGAGGTCGTCAGCACCGGGATTGTGGCATCGGCGTCGGTCGCCGAGACGCCGAATGTCAGCAACTGGTTCTCATCGGTTGACCTGGCACCTATCGAAGCCAGCACCGGCGGCAGATTAACCTGGCCGACCGCGATCGTCACGATCTCCGAGTCAACCGCAGCGCTGTCGTCAGTGGCGTAGAACGTGACAAAATGATCACCGGCCTGCGTGAAATCAGGTGTCCAGTTGAATGTCCCGGTCCCGTCAAGGTTATCCGTGAATGTTGCCCCGGTCGGTAAAGCCGAAGTCGTCAGCACCGGGACTGTCACATCGGCATCGGTCGCCGAGACACCAAATGTCAGGAGCTGGTTCTCATCAGTTGACCTCGGGCCGATAGCCGCAAGAATTGGCGGCAAATTCACCTGGCCGACCGCGATCGTAACAATTTCAGAGTCAACCGCCGCGCTATCGTCGGTGGCGTAGAACGTGACAAAATGGTCACCGGCCTGAGTGAAATCAGGCGTCCAACTAAACGTCCCTGTGCCATTAAGGTTATCTATAAATGAGGCTCCGGTCGGCAATGCCGAGGTCGTAAGCACCGGGATTGTCAGGTCGGCATCAGTCGCCGAGACGCCAAATGTCAGTAACTGCCCTTCATCTATTGACCTGGCGCCTATCGAAGCCAGCACTGGCGGCAGATTCACCTGGCCGACCGCGATCGTAACAATTTCAGAATCAACCGCGGCGCTGTCGTCAGTGGCGTAGAACGTGACAAAGTGGTCGCCGGCCTGGGTATAGTCAGGCGTCCAGCTGAATGTCCCGGTACCGTCAAGGTTGTCTATAAATGAGGCGCCGGTCGGCAATGTCGAAGTCGTGAGCACCGGGATTGTCACGTCGGCATCGGTCGCCGAGACACCGAACGTCAGTAACTGGTTCTCATCGGTTGACCTGGGACCGATAGCCGTCAGCACTGGCGCAAGGTTCACTTGGCCGACCGTGATCGTCACGATCTCCGAGTCAACAGCAGCGCTATCGTCGGTGGCGTAGAACGTGACAAAATGGTCCCCGGCCTGAGTGAAATCAGGCGTCCAACTAAACGTCCCTGTGCCATTAAGGTTATCTATAAATGAGGCTCCGGTCGGCAGAGTCGAGGTCGTAAGCACCGGGATTGTCGCGTCGGCATCAGTCGCCGAGACACCGAATGTCAGCAACTGCCCTTCATCTCTTGACCTGGCACCTATCGAAGCCAGCACCGGCGGCAGGTTGACCTGATTGACCGTGATGGTCACGAGTTCCGAATCCACATCGGGCGTCACAGCGTCGCTTGCATAGAAGGTGACGGGGTGGTCGCCGGCCTGAGTGAAATCAGGCGTCCAGCTAAACGTACCGGTACCGTCAAGATTGTCTATGAATGAGGCCCCGGTCGGAAGAGTCGAAGTCGTGAGCACCGGGATTGTCTCGTCGCCATCACTGGCCGAGACACCGAATGTCAGCAGTTGGTTCTCATCGGTTGACTTGTTGCCGATGGGATCGAGTTCCGGAAGGGCTATCTGCGCCGAAACCGCGGCAGACATCAGCAGCAACCCGAAGGTGAGGATTATCCGTTTCGTCCATGTCATTGTCATATTCCTCCCGGTGCCCTACTTAAGGAACAGCATCTTCTTGGTCTGGTTCTCGTCACCCACCTTCAGCCGGTACAGGTAGATGCCACTGGCGACTCGTCGGCCGAGATCATCGGTGGCATCCCAGACAACCTCGTGTTCTTCGCCGGTGTCCATCGGACCGTCAATGAGTGACCTGACATGCTGGCCAAGAACGTTAAAGATCGTCAGCTTGACGTGTGCCGCGTGCGACAGGGAGAAGGCGATCCTGGTTTCGGGATTGAACGGGTTCGGGTAGTTTTGCTCCAGGACAAAGGTGCCGGGCAGGCCGGATATGCCCGAGCGGTCAACGCCGCTAACATTGACGGACGCCGCCGAAGCCGTGGAGAGCATGGCGTCCGTAACGCGAATCCTGGTTCTGTCGCCGGACTTGATATCAGTGCGCGCGATTGCCGGTATGTACACCAGATCAGCCCCGCCCGCCTGGATCAACTCGTCTGTTTTCAGCGGGGCCATGTGGTACAGGACGATTGTCATCCTGCCGTTGCCGTTGTCCTTGTAACTGAGGGCGAACCTTTCGTTGTCCCGAGTCAGACTCGGCGCCCCCAGGCTGACCGCCGATGGATCGTAACTCACTTCAAGCTGGACACCGGCTAACTGTTCCGGGATCCCCTCCGAGGCGACCGTGACAATGTCCGAGGAGCCCCGGGCCATGTCTTCAAAAGCGAGCAGAATAAGAGCCGTGTCACCCGGGAAGGACGGTGTCGGCGACGGGGCCAGGGGTATACCATATATAAGGTTCACGACACCGACCAGGTCAAAGACGTTGACCGAGTCGTTCTCGATGACATCAGCCACGTCAAACTGACGCCTCGTGAGCAAGAACGTCTCAATGATGGAGGAGACTATGCCCACGGCGTCGTCGACGTCGATAAATTTATCCAGGTTCACGTCACCCGGGTTGTCTATCTCGACAACCCCCGAATCCGTCACCAGGGGCAGCGATCCGATATTCGGGTCAGGACTGACCGATTCCCGGCCGTTCTGGAGGTATATGGTGTGCGTCGACCACGGGACGGCGTCTTCGTCGAGGGTCATCACCGCCCACAGGATGGCGGTGGTGGTGTCGGAGCCGACCGGCTCGTTGGCAAGGCCGAAGGCGAGCACCCGCACTTCTCCCGGCACCTGGCCGATGTTGTCATAGACGACGTACTCGGGGATTCGGCCGGTCGTGACAAACGAATCGACGGTCACGATGGTCGAAGGGTACAGCATGTCAAACTGCACGCCGTAGACCGTCTTCGAGGTGACCAGGTTGATCGGGAAATAGATGCCGCCCGTTCCGCGCAGGCCGCCGACGGGTTTCTGCCCCGGCGCCGAGGTGGAGAACAGGCGGTCAACCTGCAGCTTGTCGACCATAATAGTCACCGACCGGGTGGTCGAGCCGTCCTTGTCCTCGGCCGTGAAACTGACGACAAACGATCCCTCCTGGTTGAAATCGGGCGTGAAACTGAACGTCCCCGAAACGGACCCGATCCCGATCACCGGGTTGGTTGGAGCAAACGCGGCGTTGTTCGGCAGCGAACTGGCCGTCAGAGTCACCTGATCACCGTCGCCCTCCGCTGCCTCGACCGTGAACGAAACGGTCTCGCCCTGGTTAATCCGGTAGGAGACATCCGCCGGAACGAACGTAATCACCGGGCCGTCTCCACCGCCCCCCGCGGATACCGTGACGGTGGCGTAGCTCGTCGCCGTCTTCCCCGTGTTCTGCTTGGCCGTGGCGGAGTACTGGTAGCTGCCCTCGGTCGTCGGCAGGGTGACCGGGAACGTGCCGCTCATCGTTGGCGTAGCGAGAAGAACCGCGCTGGACGGACCGTACAGGATAACCGTATCGGCGTTGGTCGCCAGCCAGTTGAGATTGGACTGGCCGCCGGGTGACACCGTGGTCGGGAAAGCCGTAAGCGAGATCGTCGGATCGTCCGTCGGGACAAAGCCCGTGTCGGCGCGGAAGAACATCGGCGTGCTCGTATTGGTGGTCGGAAACACCTGGAACGTCTGCGTCTCCACCCCGGTGAACCACGCCGTGGTCAGCTGGGTGGAATTGCACCCGTCAAAGTACGTTGTGTCGGGGATGCCCAGGGGGCTATCGACAACAAAGATATCGATTTCGAAGAGTATGAATTCCGCCAGCGCATGATGCGGCATGTTCTCGTCCACCATGAACCTGAGCGAGAAGATGGCGTCAGCCCCGCCCGCCAACGAGTCAATCTTGGTAAACTGCGGCAGGAAGTTGCACGCTATTACATCCTCCTTGCCCTGGAAGAAGCTAGCCGTGAAATTCGTGACCGTGTCTATTATGTCATTGAACGGACCGGACGTGTCGGTCTTCAGAAAACGGGGATCGTGAATAACGTAGTCGACAAAATTGCTGTCGACACTCCAGACAATGCAGTTGCCCAGCGTATCAGCTTCCGAGCAGGTTGAGTCCCGGATGAACACCGGCGTCAGCCAGGTCGTGTCAAACTGTATCAGAATCTGGAAAGCCGTACAGATGGAGTCGTTTTTCATTCTGATCGGCATGTCAACTATCTCACCCGGCTTGCCCTCCGTGGAGACCACACGGACCGTATCGATAGTCGATTTGGTCAGATCATCACAGCCCAGGTGGTCCTGTGCTCGGGACAGACCGGTAAACGCCAGAAGTATCAAAGCCGTCAGGATAGGAATTTTCAAACGTCTCATCGTCTCGCTACCTCGGTATATTAATCGTACATCTTTCTCATTTCATCAGGCACATTGCGGATCATTTCAAAAGCACCATCTTCCGCGAGAGCGATACGTCCGCGGACTCCAGGCGATACAGGTACACGCCCGAGGCCGCGGGCCGGCCGGACTCATCAGTGCCGTCCCAGGTCACCGTGTAGGTGCCCCGCGGAAATTCCTTGTCCAGAAGTGTCTTTACACTGCGGCCCAGGACGTTGTACACGACGAGCCGCACGTTGCTCGGCGCGGGCACCTGGAAGCCGATACTCGTTGTCGGATTGAAGGGATTGGGGTAGTTCTGGCGCAAGGCGAAGTCCACCGGGAGGTCGCCGGTCTCCTTCTGGACAGCCACCGACACGTGCCGGCCGTCCGCCGAGGCCAGGTCGACTACTGAAATCTGCACTTCGCCGGCCCCCTCGAGCGCGAAGAGGTCGTGCGATCCCGCCGGCAGCACGTCGCCGTTCAGGCTGTACATGATAAACCTGATTTCGCCGCCTTCCTCCCGGAAATCCAGCGTCATGTTGTCCTTGACAACGTCGAGTGCTTCGACTTCCGTGCCTTCGCCGGCCTCCAGTGAGATAAACAGCCCGCCAACCGCAAAATCGGTTTCATACGCCAGCACCGTGCGGTCACTATCCTTGCGGATCATCACCGTACCGTCAAGGTCCTCTGTCGATGCAGGCTTGCCGGCCTGGCCGGCTATCAACATGTTGATCAGCGCCACCAGATCGGAGACGCTGGCAACGATATTGTCACGATTGACGTCGGAATTCGCATACTGCAACGCATTGAAGCTATAGGTCTGCGGGTCAATGAAGTAATTCGTAAAGTAAATAACGTCGCTGATCTCCGCCGCCAGCCCATTGAGGTTGATGTCACCGATCCGAACGTGATCCAGGCCGGCAATGGCGATCCAGCCGTCCTCGTAAATAATGTCATCCTGCTCGATCTTCTCGCCGGACGAATCGGCCAGCGTGTTGTCGTCCCTGGTATAGATGTCGAGAAAACGGAAACGGATCGGGATGGTCATCCCGGCGTAGGCCAGGTTGCCCGTCACCCGGATCTTCGCCAGAGCGATCGCTCCATCACCGGCCGCAAGCGGCGGCGTGCCGCCGCCCTGATCGGCAACGCCGATGATACGAACGTTGCCGGCGATACCGTTGTCATCATAGGTGATCGAGTAGTACTCCAAGCCGTCCGCCCGGGTACCTTCCTTGGTCAGGTCCAGAAGCGTCAGCGTGGCCGGATCGTAGTTAAACAGAACGTTGAAGCCGCTGACCGGCAGCATATTGCCCAACTGCACGTGATAGTCAACAATGTCGCCCGGGTAGACCTCCATGGTGTCCAGCCGCAGCGAATAGACGGGCGCCGCGTGCACCGTTACCGTAACGAGGGCGGTATCCGAAAAGCCGTGCGCATCGCTGGCGATAAACGTGACGACGGACGTCCCGGAATCGGTAATGGGCGCCGTCCAGCTGAACTGGCCGGGATTGTCGCCGTCAAATGCGGCACCGGACAGGGAACTCGCCCAGGCCCAGGAGACCGTCTCAAAATCGGGATCGGCGGCGCTGACGGTGAAGAAAAGGCTGCCGCCGGCGGTGATCTCAACCTCGGCCGGAGCACTTATCACGGGAGCACGATTCCGGTTAACTACCTCCACGACAGCCTGCTGTTGAGCCGAAAGGTTACCGTCGCTGGCCCAGAAGGCCAGTTCGAACGGGGAGCCGTCTGCGGAATTCGGGCCTACAAAACCGGGTGACCAGATCAGCCAGCCGCTGCCGTCGCCGTGATCGACAAAAGCGGCTCCGGCGGGCTTGGACGTAACGGCTATAATCAGCTTGTCGCCATCCGGATCCGCCGCTGCCACTTCAAGGTCCAGCGTATCTCCTTCCAGAACATAGTGCTTTTCAATAGCGTCAAAGACAGGAGCCCGATTGGGGCCGCCCACGACCACCTTGCCGGGCACAAAAGCAGGGTGGATGATGGTGGCATCATCGAACCCTACCAGCACCAGATCGCCTCCCGGGGGATAGTACAGCGAGTCTATTGTCGTGACCGTCCCGGGAACAGCGGAGTCAGCCACCTTGAAAGTCGCGGTGAAAACGGCACCGTCGCCGGCGCCAATCGGATCTTCGAGAATCTGGATGACGGCCACAACGAAATGGCCGTCGATATCCTTGATTTCCTCCGGCTTGGTAATTTTGTTTTCGATGTAATCGACGCGAGAGCCGGAAAAGTCGATGCTGCGGAGGGTGAGCAGCGAGGGATTGTAAGTGATTGGTATGGAGAGAGATCCGAGCTTTTCGTCGTTTCGGACCAGGAACCGGACCGAAACGTCCTCTCCCGGACCGGCCTCAGCCGAATCAATGTAGACCAGATCGGTGGTACCGAAAGGGTCATATTGGGCTGAGGCCGAACCGGCAAAAAGGATCAGCAGAATAGTGCCCAGTAATGCTTTATAGTACCTCGAATTCATAAACTCCCAAACACTGCTTAGCAGATTTCTCCGCTTCCGGTCGAGCAATAATCAGACCGGAATATCTTTCCTATTCCGACAATCTGAGTCCATCCTGGAGTCGGTTTTTGTCGGTCGGCTTCGGGCCGAATCGGTTCTGACTATGTCCTTATAAGCGTCAGAACTCCAAAGGGTTATCGGAATTCACCCGCTATTTGCATCGACTCTTAACAACCTGACGATACAGTTCCCCTTGCAGCGACCTGTGAGAAGTAAGGTGAGGTAACCATAAAGCGTGTATCCCGGCCCGGGCTGGTGCGCAACAGTGCAATGGAATGCACATCGGCTGCGAACCGGACGGTACACGAACTCAAACAACAAAAAGGATGACCTGACGAAAGCGTATCAGTACGCTGGCGGCTAGTACTCTGGTCATCCATCACTAGATCCTACGGTCAAACTCTCCAACTACGGTCGTTAGCAAATCCTAAGGTCAGTCGTCCTCCCTCCGGTTATGAATCCCCGGAGAGGAATTCACCTCTCCAGGGATATCGTTAGTCAAATCAATGACTTACTTCAGCAGAACCGCCTTCTTCGTGGCGCTGAAGTCACCTGCTTCGAGTTTGTAGAAGTAGATGCCAGAAGCCAGTGAGGAGGCATCCCACTCAACTGTTACAGTACCAGCTTCATCGTAGCCGGAAAGGACATTGACGACCTGACCGGTCACGTTGTAGATGGTGACTGACCACTCGCCGGCATTCTTCAGATCGAAGGCCAGCATGGTGGTCGGGTTGAACGGGTTCGGATAGTTCTGCGCCAGGCTGTAGTCAGCCGGAACCGGCTTGGCCGAGACCGGCGTGCCATCGTACCTGGCCATTTCCGCGGTGATGATGTCGCCCTCAACGGCAATCACGCCACCCGCAAAGGTCTCACCGATTTCGGTGCTGAAGACCAGGATACGGGTGTTGGTGCCGTCAAAGCGGTAGCTCATCTCCATGTTCTGTGCCAGCAGATCAGGCGTCACCTGACCGGCCACCTGGAAGAACGCAGCGCCCATCTCGGAGTCAACCGAGACAACGCCCGTGGCAGGATTATGCATGTAGGTGGCAGCCTCAGGATTCACCTTCGGATACGGCATGGCGTCTCCGACCACGACACGGATCAGGTACACCAGGTCGGCGATCGAAAGCGGAAGGCCGTCAGCATTGACGTCAGAAGCTGCAATCGAGGCTTCCGGGTGACCAGCAAAGGCACCCAGACCATTGACGAAGTAGTTACTGAACATCACCGCATCGGCGATTTCATTCGCCCAGCCGTTTGCGTTAATGTCACCACGAGCGTCAATGTCCACGCTGCAGATAATGTCAACGCCGCCGTTGTAGAAGTCTACATTCGGAATCGGCGCAACCTTGTCGCCAACCAGGCACTCTTCCTGGGCACCGAGGTAGGTGGGGAACTCCACTGCGAAGCTGTTGATGGGATCCGCGTTGTCGAAATCGTACACCTTCGCAGAGATGTACAGCTCGGTACCATCAAAGTTCGACAGGGTGTTGTCACCGCACTCGATCCAGAAGAACCGGATCGGCACGTACATGCACTCATAAAGCCTGTCGTTGCTGACCAGGAAGATCAGCTGGGTCAGCGTAACCGGCAGCCCGTTGACGAACGGGGTCGGGACAGCGCAGCCGGGATGATACGGGCCATTGTTGGTCTCGGCAATGCCGACCACACGGAGCAGACCGGATGGGCAGCCGTTGCCGCAGTTGCCGTCAGGACCGTAACGGTAGGTGAAATACTCCCAACCGCAATCTACATAGATCTGACCCTCTTTCGCCTGCTGGAAGGACAACGCCGTAGCGTCGTACGCAATCAGCAGGTTGAAGCCGCCGATACCCTGGTTGATGTCGATGCCCTCAAGCGTCACGTCGACAGTGGTGAACTGACCCTGGGGCACACCATCGCCCGTCGGGCCTTCTTCCTTCTCGATCTTGACGATATAAGGAGCACCGGCAATCACGTTCCAGCTGATGGTGCAGTCATCGGTGAGCAGACCATCAGAAACCTGGACCGTGAAGACGATCGGCTGAGCCAGCAAGGCATCCGCGTCATCCGGGGTGTACGACACCAGGCCGTCCACAACAGAGACAACGCCGATAGCGCCGCCCGTGCTGGGGACAGTCCAAACCTTGCCGTCGCAGTCATCATCGGCCGTCAACAGGACCGACTTGAGCTCACCAGTCTGGACAGTGGTGTTGACACCACATCCGCCGGTGATGGTCGGGCCTGCATTAGTGGCCTCGATGTTGATCTCACAGTCCGGACCCCAGTCAGTGTTAGGCCCAAGCGTGTTTTTAGCATGGACCGTAATAGTGCCGATGTACGTCTGCGGAGCAGTGTTCCAGCTCCACACACCAGTGACCGGGTCGATACCGCCGGGGCCGTCAGCAAGCTCGTACTCGATGTTAGCGGGATCTGAATCCGGATCCACAGCAACGAAGGTACGGGTAAGCACCTCGCAATGAGACTCTTCATAGTTGTCGAGATCATTGCAGTTGACGATCTCCGGAGGGAGATCCGGCACTTCGTAGATGACCCAGCACTTGATACCGGACCAGCCCGGAAGGATATCCGGGAAGCCCGGAGTCAGGGCCGCCCATTTCCAGGTGCCACCTGGCGGGGTCCAGGTTGAATCGATGCAAATGTGCTTGCCGTGGTCCGCGATACGACTCTGGATGATGACTTCGAAGGACGTAGCGTCCCAGCCATCATAGATACCTTTGTTCTTGTCCAGACCGACACCGGCATATGCGGTGCTGTCGGCAAGCAGTCCATCAACACCATACTCGTTGATGAAGAACTTGTCATACAGCGCCACAAGGGCCGGGTCCGCCTTGGAGTGCATCACAAACGTATCCACGACCGTCTCAAACACCGGCGGCGGACCCACGTCAATCAGGTTGAACGTAGAATCGAACGTGGTGTCAACATACGGTAGCAGCCACTCGGCGCCGTCCTCGGAATACACCTTGAAGCCATTGGTGATGTTGTAGTGGCAGTAGCTTCCGATGTTGGTCGTCTTCATGAAGATGTGATGCTCCAGACCAGCTTGCAGAGTGTCGACATTCCACTCGCCAGTCACGGACTCAAAACTAACTTCGGTCTGACCGTATGCAAGCCCAAAGCAAAGAACAAGAGCGAGAGCTACGAAGACTGAAAGTCGATTCATTTTAGTCTCCTGTTACTTTGTTAGTAATAATACTTGTACCATCTTTAACAATCCTTCTGGCCCCCCTCGGACCACCGAGCCTGACTGGCTGAAAAGGAGAGCCACCACCTTTCTCCAGCACCGACTCATGAGCAAAGATTGCCAAAGCCTTTGACTTTGAGCGCGTGCAATATACCTCTTTTTGCCGTCCTCCTTTCCTTTCCATTAAGTTGTTTATTACCGGGATTGCCTTTTGGGGCAATCTTTTCTTCGTGTGTGTCCTCCGGCCGGCCCCGGGCGGGTCGGCCGCGCTATGTTTACAGTCTCGAATACGTCAATCCTTACCCCGGCGTCACTGGCACTCCGGGCACGCCGGGTCACCTCCGGGCGGGTCCCCCTCCATAAAGAGGTACCGTATGAAGTACGTGAGGTCACCGACGTCGACGACGCCGTCCGCGCTGCAATCCATATTGGCGATACCCATCGGCTCCGGCGCCTCACCGTCAAGAAACAGGTACGCGATCATAAACGTCAGGTCGCCGATATCGATCTCGTACGCAAGATCACCGTCGAGCTGGCCGCAGACGCCGGAAAGCACGTTGATTGAGCCGTTGAACAGCCAGGTCTTTTCAAAATCGATGTAAAAGACGGTGTCGGTATTGATCGCCATGGAATCGTATTCCTCCCAGGGGAAGACCTTTACCCACTGGGAGCAGGTCGTATAGTCCGGCGGAACCCAGGATTCACAATGATAGTAATCGGTGTCAACGACCAGGGAATCCGACTCGCCCAGCCCGTTGCCGTCGGGGTCCGAGAAGCTGAAATGCTGTTTCCAGGGATCGGGGATGATGGCCGACGTCCGGAGCGTATCCTCAGGGTCGAGATTCTTGATGTCGGCCAGCAGGCGGAACAGGACACCGCCCTGCTGGGGCGGAATCCCGGGAGTCGTGCCGGGAATCGTCAGTCGATCGGCCTGCGCCGTGACCTTGATGTCCTCTCCCTCGCGAATAACCGAGCGGGAAGATACTTCCTCCCAACCCTCAATAAGGGTACCTTCGGTCTCGATACTGCCCACGACCACCTCGACGGTATCGACGAGCATGGAGTCGGCAACCCAGAACCACTCCCAGGCGCTGTCCACCGGCACTTGTGAGGAGTCCACGCAGATCTCGGCCTCGACGGAGTCGCATACCCAGTAGGTGGTTTCGTAGTCGGACGCCACGTAGGAGGTGCAGGTGGGTCCGTCCCACCCCGAGCAGAGCCACCACGTCGTGTCATACACTGTAGCCGAGTCGGATTGGAACTCGCAGATCTCACGATTGCCTATCCTGAGCAGAAGCTCGAAGGCAACGACGCTGTCAAAGGTGTTGGTCATAAAGACGGTGATGACGGAATTCTTCTGACCGGAATGCCCGATCGTATCCCCGACCTCAATAATCAGTTCAGGAGGCGCATCAAGCCCCTCGATCGAAAATTCGGGAGCCTGGGCAAGCGCCTGGGGGCCAAACGCCGCCGTGGATACAAGCAATACCGTCAGCAGTACTTCGATGGCAACGCGATACGGCGTAAACTTCGAGCCGCTCGGCATAGGTACCTCCTTCTTCGCATTAAGACGTCGCTGGTCACTGTCCCTTGCTCCGACGCTCAGAACGGTTCAAGGCAAACCACACATTCAGCCGGCTGACATCCAGCCAACGCGGACGTTGGACAAGATGCCCTGGCACCGGAATCAAACTATGGTCTTACACCGTTAACAATTGTACGTCAGAAAGTAACCTGCTAGTACACCTCAAGCGGCCCCCTCTGCCAACCCGAGATCGAAGTACTCACACTGACTATCTAAAGTCTGTCGGAAAGTGGCTAGTAACGAAAAAGTCGTAACACGCCTTGTCTGAGGTTCTCGACTACTCTGCAGAAGTTCCACCTACCATCCGAGAGTCAATATAGTCCCGACACCCGGTATTGTCAATACCAAAAATCGAGATTTCTCAAAGAATTTAGAGATTCCCCGGCTGCCGAGCAGTTATAAGTTACTAGCAGGTTGCTCTTGTCTCGATCACCTTTCCTCGACTGAAGGATCTTCCAGGGCAATCGTCGGCCGGGCGTCGGGCCAGTCTCCAGGGAAACGTGGATTTTCACGCCCATGTCGGGACCGGCGCGGTCCGAACTCTTGCCAGAAACGATTCGCAAGACCTCCAGAGCAACACCCGTGCCGCTGAACGATTGCGGCACCTCAAAGCGTCGGGCTGACGTGTCGGCGACGCGTTTGCTCGCAACCGTGCCGCAGAGTGCAACGGATTGTACAAATTGTGAACAGGGGGGCCGGCGACAGCCGCCGTTGCCGGTGCACCGGCGTTCACAAAATCGGCACCCGATTATGCCCCGCCGGCCCTGGATGCGCAAACCGCCCGCCAGGGCCCAAAGCCGCCAGACCGCATGCAGTTGGTTGTCCCCTCTGGCAGCCTTTGCCCGGCTGACCGCTGCGGCAGCTCCCGGCTGCGTGCTCCCGGAATTGATCTTAAAAATCGGGAGCACGGCACCCAATTACCGGCAAATCCAGCTCCGTGTCGACCGCTGGAACTTGTTAAAATGTCTACCTTCAGGCAGTTGCGCTGCTCTGGCGGTTCCTTGCTCTCGTGCTCCCGTGTCCCGATTTCGACATGGGAGCACGCGAACCTACAGCTAACCGAACAGGACGGCCATATGCGCGTATCGGGTCTCGAGCCAGGGGAGCTGAATCGGAAGATCGGTCTGTAGATTCGGAGTCTTCCTGCCGACGCGCGTGGGGCGGTCTCCTGCGACACGCCGGACCGAAACGCTGCTCAAAAGTGCCGGCGGCCGGTGATTTGGGCTGCCCGACTTGTCGACCGGTGCATTTTGAGGTTGACTTGACGTTGCGACTACGTAATATGACCGCTTGACTCACGGAGTCGGATGAGCCGATGGCCAAGAAATCCCAGACCGTAAAGGACATTGTTCAGGTTGTTGTGTTCCTGCTCGTGGTAGGTATCCTGCTGACTGGCCTTGTCATCTACCCGCTGAACCGAACCAAGGTGGTGATGGGGCGCGACAACATCGGCGATTTCAACCCGGACTCACTGGCCGTCAACGACGCCGAACCGTTTCTCGCGGCCGGGCTTCGGGTCGACACGTTTCACGTGGAGGCCGACGGGCTGACGAAACTTGCCTGTGTCTACCTGACCGGCGGGGCCTTTACCGGCGACTCCGTTCGCGGTACGGTTATTTTGCTGCATGACGAGCGCACGGATCGGACGGCCGGGCTTCCCCTGGCCAGTTCTCTTGTGGACTCGGGCTTTGCAGTAATGACCTTCGATCTGCGGGCATCCGGCCTGTCCGGGGGAAAGTACCACGGCGACGGCCAGTTGGAGGCCAGCGACCTCGAGGAGATCATCGCGTACCTTGATATCCGCGACCGAGCCGTGCGCCCGATTTGCGCCGTGGGCTGGTCGCTGGGAGGGGATGCCGCCCTGCTGGCGGCACTCGAGGAAGAAAGAATCGACCGCGTGGTGGCGGTCAATCCTTACCTGACCACCGGGCGGATGATCGATGTCTATAGAAGCGAGCGCAATATGCTCTGGCTGCCCTTCTTCCGCTCCATCTTCTGGTGGTGGTACGAAATCCGCTCCAGCTACGCGGTGCCGTACCGCAAGCTGGACGATATCAGGCCGGCCGCCAGCATCTCACTCGTCCTGGCCGACGCGCAATTCCTCGAGGACCGGACGTACGAGCGGCTGATCGAGCTTTCCAGCCCCGAGAAGCTTCGGGTTATCCCCCTGCCCGACGACGAGTCCGCCGCGACTGATCTGATCGTTCAGTTCCTGACGCAGTGATGCCAGGGGCGAACCCGGCCGGTCCGAAAGACGTTACACTCTCCGACTGCCTGTCTCACTGACACTATTGGCTATACTTGCCGTACTTTTGACATGGAGGCTGACGACAATGAGCGCCATACAGATTGCGGACGACGTTTACTGGGTGGGGGTGAAGGATCCCGACCTCAGGACGTTTGACATCGTCATGGAAACGAAACACGGCACGACTTACAACGCGTACCTGGTAAAGGGCCGGCGGGTCGCCCTCATTGACACGGTCAAGCAGCAGTTTGCCGACGACTTTCTTGCCAACGTGCGGCAGATCGTGCCGGTTGAAGAGATCGACTACCTGGTGGTCAATCACACGGAGCCGGACCATTCCGGGGCCGTCTTGGCGCTGCTGGGGGAAAACCCGGACATCAAGCTCATCTGCGCGGCGCCGGCCGTACCGTTTGTGCAAAACATCATTAACGCCGAGGCCGACGTCACGGGCGTGAAGGACGATCACGTCATCGACCTCGAGGGCAAGACGCTTCGTTTCAAGACCATGCCGTACATGCACTGGCCGGATACGATGATGGAATTCCTGGCCGAAGACGGCGTCCTGTTTTCCAACGACGGCTTTGCGGCGCACGTCGCGGCCGATTCAATTTTCGCCGACGAGCTCTCGGTCGACCTCGATCACGAGGTACACTACTACTGGGACGTCATCATGCGGCCGTTCTCCGGCTTCGTGCGCCGGAACCTGGCCAAGCTCGACGGGCTGGACGCAGGCATCCTGGCCGCGTCGCACGGCCCGGTGTACCGCACGGACGCGCGCCGGTACATCGAGAAGTACCGCCAGTGGAGCGCGGACAGAGCCTCGGGAGGCAACCGCGTGGCGGTGTTCTACGCCTCCAATTATGGTAATACCGGGCGGCTGGCCGAGACCATGGCCGACCATCTGCAAAAGCACGGGTTTGAGATCTCGCTGGCGGACCTGACGACCTGCCCGGCCGATGATGCCCGCGACATGATTGAAGCGAGCAGGGCGGTCGTGATCGGCACGCCGACGTTCAACGGCGACGCCGTCAAACCGACCTGGGACCTGCTTAACCTGTTCTCGACGGTTGACCGCACCGGCAAGAAGGCCGCCGTCATCGGCTCGTACGGCTGGGGAGGCGAGGGAATAAAGCTCGTCGCCGAGCGGCTGGCCGGGCTGAAACTAAAGGTGTTCGAAGAGAACTACCGGGCGCGCCTGGTCCCCTCGGAAGACGACATGGCGGCACTGTCCGAGTATGCTTCCAGGGTGGCGCAGTTCTTCACGGAAGGCAAGTAGACACAGCGTTCATTGATCACGTACCGTAGTCGCGGGAGAACGGGGCCTCAGTACAACCGCTCCCGTTTGGCCAGAAACGCATACAGCGCCTTGTCGAACGGCGTGCCCGTGTCGATGGGGTGAAAGTCGATGTTCGACTGCCGGCAGGCGCCGGCGATTTCGTCCGTGAACTCCCTGACCCGACGGGCGTAGTGTTTCCTGATCTGGTACGGCGAGGTCGACAGTTCCTCACCGGTTTCCATGTCCCTGAAGACGGCTTCGCCGCCGAACCTGAAATCGCGTTCACGAGGATCGAGGATGTGAAAAACGATGACCTCGTGCCGGTTGTACCGGAAATGCCTGAGCCCCGAGATGATCTCCCCGGCGTCGTCAAGCAGATCAGACAGGACAATCACGAGCCCGCGCCGCTTGATGCGTTCAGCCATTTCGTGCAGGGCGGCGGCCACGTTCGTCCGATCGGTCGGCCGCTGGTTGGCCACTTCGCTCAGCAGCACGTGCAGGTGGCCGGATTTCGACCGGGGAGGGATGTAGCGACGGATGCGCTCATCAAACGTGACCAGCCCCACCGCGTCGCGCTGGCGAAGCATCATGTACGACAGGGCGCCGCAAACCAGACCGGCGTAGTCGAGCTTGGCCATGCGATCCCCCGAACGGTAGGCCATCGACGCCGAACAATCCAGCAGCAGGTAGGCTTTCAGATTGGTCTCTTCCTCGTACTGCTTGATGTAGTGGCGGTCCGTTTTCGCGTAGACCTTCCAGTCGATATCCCGGATGTTGTCGCCCGGCATGTACTGGCGGTAGTCGGCAAACTCGACGGAAAACCCGTGGTACGGTGACTTGTGCAGACCGGCGATGAAGCCTTCCACGACCATCCGGGCGCGCAGTTCCATCCCCTTGAGTTTGGAAACCGTCTCCGGCTGCAGGTATTGGCGGTAATCGGCCGGCATGGCTACATCGCGCCCTTTGAGGCGAGATCCCTGAAGATGCGCACTGCCATATACAGAATGACCAGGAGAATCGCGGCGCCGCTCACCGCGAGCGCGGCGTCGAATATCCAGTGAACCTGCCGGGCGCTCAGTCCTGCGGCGTACACCGGGATGGACAGGCCGAAAACCCAGTACACGACTTTCTTGGTCCCGGCGCCGGCCGATGAAAACAGATAGACCAGGCCAACACCGAAAAACAGCAGGGTCAGACGACCGGCACGCGCGTGAGCAAGGCGGACATCGTCCATCACTGCGTTTTCTCCGCCTTCGTCCGACTCATCGGCCTCGGGTAAGGTCGCATATTCAAGCACGGCCTGAAGTTCAGAGCTGTCGAACGGCTGGTCCTCACCGGCATGTTCCGTATCCCAGATCGGCGCCCGCACGGAGGCACTGTCGGACTCGATCTCGTCTATGTCGTCGGCGATCTCCGCCTCATCTACTTCGGTCGTGTCAGCCCGATAACAATTCCATCCCTCCCGTCCCTCGTCGGCCATGAACAGCCACACCGCCGAAAGTACAACACACAACACAAGGGCCGTGAACAAGGCTACGAACAACCTGGCGTAGCCGGGAAGAGCTGCAAGACGTAACCCGTTAATCATGGCCTCGCTTTCCATCCTGAACTTGAATGCCGCTTCTGAATGCCTTGCCTCGACTCATGCGGCGGTCGGCACGCTGATGGCATCAAGGATGCGGCGAATTAACTCCATGCTGTCCACACCGTCGGCCTCGGCGTTAAACGAAGTGACGATGCGGTGGCGAAGAACGGGGTAAGCGGCAAAACGGACGTCGTCAGGGCCCGGCGTCGGGCGGCCGTCGAGGATAGCGCGCGTCTTGGCGGCAAGGATAAGATACTGAGAGGCTCTCGGGCCGGCACCCCAGTTGACCCAGTTCTTTACGAATTCAGGGGCGGCCGGATCGTGGGGTCGGGTGGTGCGAACGAGATTGACCGCGTACTCCACCAGGTGATCCGAAACGGGCACCCGTCGAACAAGCTCCTGAAACCGCACGATCTGATCCGCCGAGAGCACCCGGTCCAGGTCATAGGACTGCACGGCGGTTGTCGTCTTGACAATCTCGCGCTCTTCATTCGGAGCCGGATAGTCAACCATGACATCAAACATGAAGCGATCCAGTTGCGCCTCCGGCAAGGGGTAGGTACCTTCCTGCTCGATCGGATTCTGCGTTGCCAGCACAAAAAACGGTTCGTCCAGCTTGTACGTCTGGCCCGCCGCGGTTACCTCGTGCTCCTGCATAGCCTGAAGGAGCGCCGCCTGCGTCTTGGGAGGCGTTCGGTTGATCTCGTCGGCCAGAATAATGTTGGCGAAAACCGGACCCTTGACAAAGCGAAAGTGACGCTTGCCGCTGGCGTGGTCCTCCTCGATGATTTCCGTGCCGGTGATATCCGACGGCATCAGATCCGGCGTAAACTGTATGCGATTGAACTCGAGATTGAGAATCCGGGCCAGGGTCGATATCAGCAACGTCTTGGCCAGACCCGGGACTCCGATCAGGAGACAGTGACCGGACGACAACAGGGAGATGAGCAATTGCTCGATGACCTTCTCCTGGCCGATTATGACCTTGGCGATTTCCTGCTTGATTTGGCGATACACCTCGTGCAGCTCTTCGACGGCACTCAGGTCAGACCTGGAATCGACAGATGACATCAAATCCTCCGATGAATCACTCGCCGGCTGTTCGGGCGCAGTAAATGTTATCAGGATCCGTTGACGCCCCGAGACAGCCTGCTATCTCATTGACTGTAAATATATTAACGCAGGCCGTCCGAGCGCAAGCTCCAAAGCCGAGCATCAGCCGTGACCGCTAAAAAGCCCCCGAGGACGAGCGACCACCGCCGAACAGCCATCCGGCTGTCGTATTTGTCTGTAAGACAGCAACTTAGGGGGCAGCACGGAATTCAACAATCAACACAGCCTTGCTAACGTTTTTCAGAACAAAAAGTTAACCAGGACGAGAGAATGTGGATAAGCGACCCGGTCAGTCTTGGATGCGAATCACGTAAGATTTGACCGCACAAACAGTTGTGCTATTATCCACAATGGCCCGGGTTTTTCCACAGAGCGGCAAAGACTGTGGATTACTCCAGATTCTTCTTGCTCGTCACAAGCGGCTCGGGCTGCTCGGCCGGCTTGGGAAGGAACCCCAGGTCCGGCTTTGAGTCCTTCATGTTGCAGGCGCCGCAAAAGACCGCCCCCTGTTCGATCACCAGTGACTTGGTCTGAATGTCGCCATCCATTTCGCACTTGGCCTGCAACTCGATCTTCTCGGACGTCTGGATATTCCCGACCATGTGTCCGGCCACAATGGCGGTATTAGCCTCGATGTCAGCCTCGACGTGACCGGTCGCACCCAACGTCACGCAGTCGGAGCAAATAATCTTGCCCTTGACCGTGCCGTCGACGCGCAAGGCTCCCTTGATATCAAGGGTACCGGTTATGATCGTATCCTTTCCGACAATCGTGTTCATATGAAGGTCTACCTCACTGTTGTTATTTTTTTTCATACAGGTTTTCCAGCGGATTTAGAGGTTCATCATTTACCCTGATTTCATAGTGCAGGTGCGGTGCCGTCGATTTACCCGTGCTTCCGGACAGCGCGATCCGGCTTCCCACCAGGATTGCCTGGCCGGGTAAAACGAGCAGCTCGCTGTTATGACCATAGATCGTGACCACGCTGTCACTGTGTTTCAGGACCACCATGTGGCCATATGTGGAATCGTAGTCGGCGTACGCAACCACCCCGCTGGCCGTGGCCAGCACGGGCGTGCCGACGGCGCAAACGATGTCCACTCCGGGATGAAAGTGATCCTGATCCTCAACCTCGAACTCCTGGGTGATGAATCCTTGTATCGGCAATCCTTCGGGCAACGTCCAGTCGCGGGTGGTCGATCGTGCCACGATAGCTTTTCCGGTCTTGTCCAGCTGGGCGAAAATCGTGGAATCACTCGGCAGCTCGGGAAACTCGTAGTCGATCCCCGCCATGCCGGCCAGCCTGCTGACCACTTCCCGCGCCTGCTCTAGGTTCTGTTCCAGCAAGCCTACCTTGTATCGGTATCGGCGCAAGTCCTCGTTTTCTTTCATCACGGCTTCGGTTATGGCGGCACGCGTCAGAACCTTACCGTAGAAAAGGAAGAAGACAACGATACCGGCCAGTATAGCGCCGATGGTAATCAATATCGTCTTGAGCAGCCAGCGGCGGATGCGGAACCCCGTGCGGGCGTCGGTGCCGTCGGGCACAAGCATGACTGTAACGTATTTGCCGCGCGCCATGATTATGGGCTGATCCTCCGCAACAACTCCCACAGGCGGCCAAGATCATCCTCGCCGTAGTATTCAATCTCGATACGGCCCCGCTTGCTTCCGGGAATGATCCTGACCGAAGTAGCCAGCATCTGTTTGAGTCGGGACTCGATCTCAGCCACCGCCGGGCTGGGCCGACGCGGCAGACGACGGCCGCGTTTCTTCCTGCGCGTTTGCCGCTCCACCTCCCGCACGCTGAGCCGGTCAGCCACGATCTGCCGCGCCAGTTCGAGCATCTTAGCTTCGCCTTCGACAGCCAGGATGGCGCGGGCATGACCCTCGGTGAGTTCCTCCGAGCAGATCATCCGCTGGATGGGCACCGGCAGCGACAGGAGCCTCATCTGGTTGGCGATAGCCGCGCGGCTCTTGCCGACACGAACCGCCAGTTCGTTCTGCGTCAGGCCGCATTGAGTGATCAACCGCCGGTAGGCCTGCGCCGTTTCTATGGGGTTAAGATCTTTGCGATGGATGTTTTCGATCAAGGCCAGCTCCAGCATGCGATGGTCCTCGACGTCGTTCATTACGAGCACGGGGACCTCTGTCATATCGGCCATGCGAGCCGCACGGTAGCGACGCTCCCCGGCGATGATGACGTAGCCCGAAGCGTTCTTCTTGACAATGAGCGGCTGGAGTATGCCGTTCTGCCTGAACGATTCGGCGAGTTCGGCGAGGCGTTCTTCATCGAAATCGTGTCTGGGCTGCATGGGATTCGGGGCGATCTCATCAACGGTAACCATTCTGTATTTCGCCTGCTCGCCCGAGGCCGGGCCGCCGCCCGGAATCAACGCGTCGAGCCCCTTGCCGAGTACAACTTTGCTCACGAAGCCATCACCTCCTTTGTCAGGGCCAGGTAGTTCTCCGCCCCCGTGGACAGGATATCGTACAGGATAATCGGCTTGCCGAACGACGGCGCTTCGGAGAGACGCACGTTGCGTGCGATCACCGTCTCGTACACTCTGTCATCGAAGTGCCTGCGCACCTCCGCCGACACCTGCCTGGAAAGGTTCAGTCTGCCGTCATACATGGTAAGAAGGACGCCCTCGATCGTCAGTTTGGCGTTCAGATGCCTCTGCACCAGTCGTATGGTGTTCATTAACTGACCCAGCCCTTCCAGGGCGTAGTATTCACACTGAATGGGTATGATGACAGAGTCTGCCGCCGTCAGCGTGTTGACGGTAAGCAGCCCCAGTGACGGCGGGGAATCGATGATGATGTACTGGTACTCCTGGACGATGCTGCCAAGAGCCTTCTTCAGCCGCATCTCACGGGACATCAGGTTGATCATCTCGACCTCGGCGCCCACCAGCGAGATCGATGACGGCACAATGTTGAGATACTGGAGCTCTGTTGTCCTTACTGCGTCCCGGATACCCTTGTGCCCGATCAGCACATCATAGACTGATATGTCTATGTTGTTCTTGTCCAGGCCGACGCCGCTGGTTGAATTGGCCTGGGGATCCATGTCAACCAGTAGCGTGCGCTGTTCTGCGGCCGCCAGACAGGAACTGAGGTTGACGGCCGTGGTTGTTTTTCCCACCCCACCCTTCTGGTTGGCAATGGCCATGATCTTATTCAAATAACGCTCCTTGCTATTCGACGTGACCGTGAGCACATAGTATCCCGGGAGCACCGGTGAAGCAACAAAAACTTCGCGGTCTCCCTATGCCTTGCTAAACACCGTGAAGCTCTTGACTGTGTGGGCGTTACCTGCGGAATAGGTGAACGTCTGAACAAGGTCGTCGTCACATTCAAACTTGGGAGTGGCATAGTACACGAGCCGTCCGCCTGAGCTGAGGACCGTGCGGATACGAGCCAGAAGGGCCGGCGTAAGCCTGACCAGGCGCACCGTCACCAGGTCGAACCGGTCGGCGAAGTCGGTCTGCTCAAATGAGGAAGCCATGATGTGGGCCTTAAGGTCCAGGGCAAGCATGATGCGCCGCAGAGCGGCGGCTTTCTTTTGCGTTCGTTCCACAAGCACGGCCTGGGGACCCACGACACCGCACATGAGAAACGGGACAGCCGGGAAACCCCCGCCGGAGCCAATGTCAAGATACCGCTGTACCGGGCTCGACAGAACAGCCAGTGGAAGAAGCGATTCGGCCATCAGCCGGTCCAGATCGCGCGGCGATGTTTCACGTGAAACAAGGTTCAGCCGCTCGTTCTCTTTCATGAGCTCGGCAAAGTAGCGATGACGGGCACAGGCGGGGTCGTGCTGCCGGAGTACGGCTTCGATATCGAACGTAAGCTGGCTGCTCCGCAGGATCATGAGCGAAGCGCCTTGTGTTTTTTCAGGTGTACCGAGAGAACGGCAAGGTCGCCAGCCGTGACACCCTCTATGCGTCCGGCCTGTCCCAGTGAACGCGGGCGGTAACGATCGAGCTTCTCCAGCGCTTCCCGCTTCAGACCACCCAGCGACTTCCAGCCAAAATCTTCCGGAATAGTCTCGGCTTCAAGCCTCTTGAACTTGTCTATCTCACGTTGCTGCTTGTCGATATACCCCTTAAAGCGGATCCGGACCGCGGCACGTTCGAGAACCTCCCGGTCGCGGGAAAACCGGCCGTCATGAGCGATCAGTAAAGGCAGCAACTCGGGAATGCCCACTCCGGGCTGCTTGAGAAGAGCTTCGAAGGTGACCTTTTCCTTCCTGGTGAACCTTCGGCCGACTTCCCCCAGATCACTGACGCTCACGGTGGTTTTTCTCAGGGTGGTCATTTCTCTTTCCGTAAGCTCCTGCAGGCGGCGGAAACCGAGATATTCCTTCCTGTCGATCAGGTCGAGACGCTCCGCATGCTCGAACAACCTGTCACGGGCATTATCTTCACGCAGGGCAAGACGATACTCCGCCCTCGAAGTGAACATTCTGTAAGGCTCTGTAATAGAGTGCGTTACAAGATCATCTACCAGAACCCCGATATAGGCTTCAGAGCGGTCCAGGATGAAGGGCGGTTCCTTATTAATGTATAGCACAGCGTTACAGCCAGCCATGAGTCCCTGGGCGGCAGCCTCTTCGTATCCCGAGGTGCCGTTTATCTGGCCGGCCAGAAACAGCCCGCCGACGGGTCGGCTCTCCAGCGAGGGCTTGATCTGGTAAGTCGGGCAGTAGTCATACTCTATGGCATACCCCGGTCTTGTGATCTCAGCCCGATCGAGGCCCACCACCGTCCTGATAGCCCGCCGCTGGATTTCCTCGGGCAGAGCGGTCGAAAAGCCGTTGGGATAGATCTCGCTGGTGCCGTTACCCTCAGGCTCGAGGAAGATGTGATGCTTGAGCTTGTCAGCGAATCGGTAGAACTTGTCTTCGATGGAAGGGCAGTATCTGGGCCCAATCGATCTTATCTGACCGGAGAAGATGGGCGACCGATGGAAGTTCGCAGATATTATCTCTTTTGTCCGCAACGAAGTATAAGTCAAATGACACGGCGTCTGGGCAAAACTGCGGCGTTTTGAACGACAGGAAAAAAACGGAATGGGCACCTCGCCCGGCTGGATCTGACATCGGGACCAGTCGATAGTGTCACCGTCAAGGCGCGGCGGCGTGCCGGTCTTGAGTCGGCCCAATCGGAAACCGTGTTCTTGCAGCGACTCTGACAGCCTGTACGCGGCTCTTTCTCCGTTGCGACCAGACCGGATTTTCTTCTTTCCGATATGAATGAGCCCGCCCAGGAAGGTCCCGGTGGCTATGATCGCCGCCCGGCAACTTACTATCGTACCTTCCGCGGTTCGGACGCCTGTGAATTGGCCGTCCGCGACGATCAGGTCGGTGACCTCGCCCTCGAGCACGTCAAGGTTCTTTTGCCGGGCGCAGTACTCGACCACGTACCGACTATACGCCAGACGGTCAGCCTGCGCTCTTGTTGACCAGACTGCCGGCCCGCGCGAGAGATTCAGGCGACGGAACTGGATGCCGGTAGCATCAATGGCCTGGCCCATCAACCCGCCCAGGGCGTCGATCTCCTTAACCAGCTGAGACTTGCCTATGCCCCCGACAGCCGGGTTACAGGACATCAGGGCCAGTTTTCGTGCGTCCATCGTAACGATAGCCGCAGTGCTGCCCATGCGGACGGCCGCAAGAGCGGCCTCGACTCCGGCGTGACCGCCACCAATGACCACAATGTCGAAATCCGTCACTCTCATCTGCTCAGAACTGCTCTCGCCTGGCCGGTGAACTGCATCGAATCTGTCCCAATCTCACGCTTCCACCGGCCTGTTTCACGTGAAACGGAGGTTAAATATACACAATCGCTGGCTGAAGCTAAACGCTTTTTCCCGTTGAACTGCCCGATCCGATCAGCGCTCGGGTGAGAAGTGCGGATCACTTGCCGATGCAGAATCGCGAGAATATACTGTCGAGAACCTGTTCCGTATATACCCGTCCGGTTATCTCGTCAAGGTCCGAAATCGCCTGCCGAAGGTCAAAGGCAGTCAGCTCCGGTGTCTCGTTTCCGGCCAGCTTCCTGCGAGCGCTCTTGAGGTTCTTCAGCGACCGGGAGAGCTTTCGCTGGTGACGAGCCGACGTCACCACCAGCCCCGATGTCAGATCCGGCATAATGACATCAATGCGGTCGGCCAGCCCGGCTTTCAGATGATCAACGCCGTCAGCCGTCAGGCAGGAGAGAGCAACGGCATCCCTCATGGCGCGAAAGGTTTCCGTAGAGGCAGGCGGTGATATGTCTATCTTGTTTCCCACTAACAAGATAGGTATTTTGGGCAGACTCTTTAGATCCACTTGCAGCAGTTTTCTCCAGTTCCGTTTGGCAAGATCGACTACCCAGAGTGCCAGATGCGCTCCTTTCATCAGTTCCCGCGCTCGCGTTTGACCCTGCATCTCCAGTGCGGCTCCGGCCTGTCTCAGGCCGGCCGTGTCAATCAGGTTCACGGCCACGCCGTCCACGTCGATCCACTCCGAGAGGTAGTCTCTGGTCGTTCCCGCGGTCGGATAAACCAGTGCTCTCTCGTGTCTTAATAGCATATTAAATAGGGATGATTTACCTACGTTCGGACGACCCCCGATCACCACGCGTAATCCTTCGTTGATGATGCGACCGCCCTTGTATGTGTCCAACAGCCTGCTGACTCTCTCACGAACGGCGTCAACTTCAGCCACGAGGTCGGTCGGGTCAGCCGGTTCGATATCATCCTCTATAAAGTCAATGCCGGCCTCGACCTCGGCAAGCAGGCCAACCAGTCGGCTGCGGATTTCCTCGATATGTTGCGAATATCCCCCGAGAAGATGCTCCCGGCCGGCTCGAAACGAGGTTTCGGTGTTTGCGGCGATAATCTCGGCCACCGCCTCGGCCCTGGCCAGGTCGATGCGTCCGCTAAGAAAAGCCAGGCGTGTAAACTCGCCCGGTTCGGCCGGCCGGGCACCGGCCTCGATCAGGACCCTGAGTATCATCCGCACGATCTGGCGGCCTCCGTGGCAGAAAATCTCGACCTGTTCCCGACCGGTGTACGACTTGCCGGCCGGCATATACACGGCCGTAACCTCGTCAAGCGTCTCACCCTCGGCCGTGACGAACGTGCCGTAGCGCATGGTAAACGGCTTGAAGGTCACGGGCCCGCGGGAACCGACAAAGAACTTTTCAAGAAGCGCCCTGCTTTTCCTCCCGGCCAGGCGCAGTGCGGCGACGCCCCCCTCTCCGGGAGGAGTTATAACGGCTGCGATCGTGTCATTATCAGGGAAGGACTTCTTTTTTCTCGGGCACATCGTTCACGCCGCGCGAACCGCAGTGGCCTTCCTGCGCTTGAACACCACATAGTCGAGCAGGGAAAAGAAGGAAAAGCACGTCCAGTACAGCACTAGACCGGCGGCAAACCGGTAGAAAATGAAACCCATGAACACGGGCATGATATAGAGAAACATCTTGTTCTGCTGATTCGTGGCCATCGTCAGCTTCTGCGAAATAAACTGCGTCGCGACCATCAGTACGACCAGAATGATATAGGGATCCGTCGGGCCGGTGGCTCCTCTGGACAGGTCGCTGATGAACCAGACAAAAGGAGCGTCCCGCAAGAGAATCGTCGAACGGAACACGGAGAACAGAGCGAAAAAGAGCGGCATCTGGGGCAGGATCGGCAGGCAACCGGAGACCGGATTCACACCGTGCTTCTTGTACAGCGACATCATTTCCTTGTTCAGGGCCTGCGGGTTCTTCTTGTACTTCTCCTTGAGCTGCTCAATCTTCGGTTGCAGTTCTTTCATGGCGTTCATCGACTTGAACGACTTCATGGAAAGGGGCAGTGTAATTATTTTGACGAGGAGCGCGAAGAGGATGATCACGAACCCGTAGTTGGCGACAACCGAGTACATTCTCGGAAGCAGCCAGATGATGGCGATGGCGAACGGCTTGATGATCCACCCGACGACCGGCGTGGTCCCGATCCCCAGCATGTCCTCCAGCCCCACTCCGTAGCGTGACATGAGAGTGTAATCAAGCGGCCCGACAAACACCCTGAAGTTATCGTCGATGCTGGTGGCCGCTCCGACCTGCATTCTCATGCCGGCGATAATCTCCCGTCCCTCGACCTGACCGTTGCGAGTCTCGACCTGCAGTTTTCTGCCCTGGGCCACGACCGCCTCAGCTTCCCTGTCCTGCGGAATCATGACGGCGGCGAAGTACTTCGCTCTCAGGCCTGCCCAGGCGGCACTGCCGTCGGCGCGCTGGTTGAGAAGTCCGTCGTCGAAGTCATCAAGTTTCACGCGCGAACCGGACTGCATAGCCACCGCTTCCATCGCACCGTAGTCCGTCTCTGTGTCCGGCTCCGTGACGCCCAGGGACGTGTTCCACATCAGCGTATAGAAGCGTTCAAAGCCGAATGTCTCATTGTGGTTCACCTGGAGACGCAGGTCGAAATGGTACTGATCCGGATAGAATACGTACGTTTTGACTATCTCTCCACCCTCGGCCGAGCGGTAGGTATAGGCAAGTTCCAGGGGCGCGCCGGCGACGTCGTAGGTGCGCGGCTCGAGGCTTGACCGGTAGTGCAGCGACGAAGTGCTAAAGGAGTCATCGGAGAACCTCGCGTCCGGGGTTGCCTCCACTGCGCCGGGAAGCATTTCTATCGGGCGGCCGTCTCGATATGCATACTCACGCAGCTCAATGGACAACGGTCCGCCGCCCGAAGTCGAGAGTGCCGCCGTGTACTTCGCCGTTTTAATGATGACGATGTCCGCAGAAACTGTATTGGCAGTGGGCGTGACCGCCTGTTCAGCCTGTGCCGGCGGCCGTGCTAAGGCGTCGGGCGTTTCTACCTGCGGCTTGGCGGTGCTTTCCGGACTCCCTTCCAGAGCGGGGGCCTGCTGCGAGGTGGTGTCGAGCTCCGCGGGAGGTTCGGCCGCTTCCTTGGCAGGCTCGACGAAGCCGAAGAACTGCAGGATCTGCCAGTAGAAGAGGATAATGATCACCAGCAGTATGACAATGGGTAGAGTCTTTTTGTCCAACGCAGGCTTCCTTGTCAGTTCGGAGATTCCCGTCCCTCGGTGCAACCACGCTTACTCAACCGGATCGTACCCACCTTCATGCCACGGGTGGCACCGCAGCAGACGCTTGACGGTCATCAGGCTGCCGCGAAATGCCCCGTGTTTTCGAAGAGCCTGCTGGGCGTAGAGAGAGCAGGTGGGCCAGAAACGGCAACTGTTACCGATCAGCGGCGAAAACGTCCAGCGATAGACGTAGATTGCAGCGATAAGCGGATAGGCCACAAGCAGCGAGACTGATCTGTCACTCAGCGCTAAGCTCTTGAAAAACCCGGCAGACATCGGTTCTGATCCGGTTCAGTTCCGGTTCCTCGTCGGTCACTTCAGGGAAAACCACCATCTTCACGGACCGCGTCAGCCGCGTCCTAGACAGGCGAATTGCCTCGCGAAACAGCCGTTTAATCCGGTTTCGGCGGATGGCCGGCCCGTGACGGCGGGAAAGCAGAACCGCAAACTTAAAGCGGTCCGAGGGCTGCCACACAACTGCAAAACAATTCCCCGGTAAGCGACGGCCGTTTTTCAAAATCTCGGAGATTTCCGACCGACTTTTCAGGCTGCAGCTTCGGGGGAGTTTACCGCTTTCGGGCAATAACTACCGCCAGTCTCTTCCTTCCCTTGGCTCGACGTCGCGCCAGCACCCGACGACCACCCTTGGTCGCCATGCGCTTGCGAAAACCGTGGTCATTTAACCGCTTGCGGTTTGACGGCTGAAACGTTCTCTTCATCGTTTTCCCTGTTGCTAAATTAGCCCGACAATATACCCAAATAAACCATACGGTCAAGGGAATTATAGACATCCCCGTGCCCGATCGCCTGCCGGAGCGCCAGGACCATAACAACGCACATGACCCGGTTCGTTCCCGGCTTTTCAAACGCTTGTCCGGCCTCGCCGCAGTCTCGTCGCGCCCCTACGTCCGAGCGCCACCTAAGATCGGGTCCACGTGCGGCAGGAGTTCCTGTTCCAGCGTAGAGGAAAAGTCTGCCCACGTGGACAGGCTTTGCGCCCGCTTCTGACCAGCCTGGCTGATCGTCCGGTAAAGCTCCGGGTCGTTCAGAAGTGTGTCAATGGCTCCGGCCAGAGCCGGCGCGTCGGCGGGAGGCACCACGATCGCCGTCAGGCCGTCGGTCACCATCTCCGGGACGGCTCCGACCCTTGTGACTACCGCCGGCAGGCCGAAACAAAGTGCCTCAGCCAGCGCCATGCCGTAGCCCTCGGACAGCGACGGCATCACGAGCAGGGAACTCCGCCGGTAGAGATCATGGAGCCGCTCGCGGTCGACAAAGCCTTGGAAAGTAACCCGTTGCCGGAGTCCGAGACGGTCGATGAGGGCCTGGATCGCGCGCATATGATACGGTTCCTGCTCCGTGCCGCCCGCAACGTCGAGGACAACGTCCACACGGCCTAACTGCGGCATCGCGCGGATCAGGTAAATGAGTCCCTTAATACGTGAGCATTCTCCGACGTACAGGAGGCGGACAACGCCGTCCCGGTCGGCGGTCCGAGGCCCGGAATCGCACGACCGGCTTACCTCCAGGCCGGGACTGGCCACAATAACCGGTATGTCGGGGCGCCCGGCCTTCCGCACCAAGCCGGCAGTGAAGCGACTGTTGGTGACGGCAATATCGGCGTTTCTGAGAAGGTAGTTCTCGGCCCGGCGGACCAGCCGTCGCTTCAGCCAGGTGCGGCTGGACAGTGACGGCCGCGCGCTCTGGACAACCAGCAGCAGCTTCCCGGAGCCGCGCTTGAGCTGACGAACCGCCGGTAGATTCACCACGGCAGACGAGATGTCACTGACCACAAGCCGTGGGGCATTTCGTCGCACCAGTTCCCGGGCATACCGGGCCCGCGTCAGCCGGGACGATGTTTCCACGGGGGGAGGGCCAAGTTCCCCGGGTACCAGATCGGGGTATCCGGAGGCCAGGAAGGAGTGGAGGTGACGATGGTACAATTCTCCCCCGCGACGTCCGGCAGAGAGGAATTCAAGATAGAGGATCATCGCCCCGGCCCCCCGGCGCCGCCGAAGCGCGACCTGACGAAGCTGACAATCCGCTGCGATTCAGGTATTCCCAGTGCGACTCCCAGCCCGAAGTATATACCGGCGCCCGCAGCGGCAATGACTGCCAGGCGGAGAAACTGCCACAGCAACGGCGCCATATCGTTCGCGGGCCACGCGCGGCCAACTGCTGCCCAGAAAACAACAACCAGCGCGATAATCGGAACCAGCCTAGCCAGCAGTCGGGTATCCTCTCGAGCCACCTTAAGCCCGAACGTGCGGGCCAGGTCTACGCTCATGACCAGGAACCCGACAAGCCAGGCCACGGACGTGGCCAGGGCCAGGCCGTCGTGCTCGAGGGGGCGGACCAGGAGCATGCTTGCCCCCACTTTCACCAGGAGCATGAACAAGAGTATCATCCCCAAACGCACCATAGCCCGGCGGGCGTAGTAAAACCGCATCTGGTAAATGTACACTGAATACAGAAGGATCCCGAGGGCATAGTAGCGGAAGGCAGTGGCCGTCAGGTGCGATGATGCCGCGTCAAACGCGCCGCGCTGAAATGCGATTCTGACAATGTCTTGAGAGAACAGAACCATCGCGGCCGCCACGAGAACCATGACGGACAATATCGCCCGCACGGAGTGCCGGTACAATTCCCGCAACCTGTCCTGCTGCGAGGGTGCGGACATCTCGGTTATCCACGGAAAAGCGGCCAGCGAGAACGTAACCACGAGTATTCCCGGGGCCAGTTGAGTGAGAAACACCGCGTATCTCAGGGCGGCAATCTGACCCTCTCCGAGATACCTGGCCGCAAGGAACCGATCCACCGCCGGATAGGCCAGAGAGACCGACTCGATGACGGCTACGGCCAGGGCGAGCCTCAGCAACGCAGAAACGTGAACTCCGGCACGGCTCGCCGGCTGGGACGGCCCGAGCAGGGTCAGCACGAAGGCGCCGTTGACGCAAAACAACATCACCGCTCCGGCCAGCCAGCCGATGGCCAGAGCCTGGATGTCCAGTCTGCCGTACAGCAGCAGAACGCAACCCACGACGGCCGCGTTCATTACAAACGGGGAGATCGAGGGAATGACAAAGTGCTTCTTGCCGTAAAGCCAGCCCCGGAAGTAGGCCTCGAGCCCGCGAAAGAACACTGTCCAGGCCAGAATCCCCATCAGGGACACGCCCAGAGCCGTTTGATCCGCTCCGAGAAAGGGCGCCAGCCACTGAAGGATCAGCGCCCGGAAGATGAAGATAAGAACAGCGAGCGAGCCGAAGACAATCCCGAACACGGCCAGCCCCCGCCGGAAGAGTGACGCTTCCTGTTCGGGCGACGATTTGCAGACGGAATTCAGCCACGGGACGACGGCGGTCGGTATCGCGGCGAACAGAATGCCGGCCACGAATTCCGGCACCGTGGAGGCCAGAATGAAGGTGTCGAACGTCCCGCTGGTGCCGAAATAACCCGCCACGATCGCCTCGCGGGTGTAGCCGAACAGCCGGCCGAGTATGCCCGCAACGATGGTAACGGCCGACGCCGCCAGCAGAGACTGCTTGAGAAGCCGGGAGCTCACTTGCGGTCCCCGCAAACGAGTCTTTCAACCTCTTCGTGCAGCGCCGCCCGGTAGTGCAAGCCGCCTACGTCGCTTTGACGCATGATCCTGCCGAAGGTGTCAAAGTCAGCCCAGCGTGCAAGCCGGACTTCTGCGATCTCGCGGGTGTCCGTGAACCGAAAGTCACCCCGGACGTAATCAGCCGTGAACACGAATGACCTCCAGTCAATGTGCTCGTCACCGTGAGTGAACGTCGCCGCAGTGCGCAGCACAAAGCGGTCAAGCCGGATTTCGCAGCCCACCTCTTCGGTGACCTCGCGGCGAATGCCGTCATGGAAATCTTCTCCCGGTTCCAGGCCGCCGGACGGCGCCCGGTAGAGCCCCGGGGGATAAAACGGCTTTGCATTCACAGCCAGCCTGTCGCCCTTTCTTATGTAGAGAGTGACGTCATGATTGCGGCCGTTGCGTTGCGAAAACCGGATGCGGTCGAACTCCCGCCGGGAGACCTCGAAAGCGAACGAGGCACGGCCGGGGACCCCATAGAGGCGCTCCATGCGCCTGATCATCTCGTCGGTGACGTACATCTCAGAGCAGGGGAAGGATGTCGTGCTGCAGGGGCAGCGTTGTCACCTCGCAGCCCTCGTGACTGACGAGCACGTTTATCTCCGTCCGGAACCCGCAGTCCGTCATGTAAATGCCGGGCTCGATCGAAAAGAGATGCCCCCGCTGGAGTTTTCGTCGATCCTCCGTTTCGAGGTTGTCAATGTTCGGACCCGAACCATGCTCGGAAGTGGTGATCGAGTGGCCGGTGCGGTGCGTGAAGTACCGGCCGTAGCCGGCGGCCTCGATCACGCCCCGGCAAACGTCATCCACTTCGCAGCCGAGGACGGGCCGCGCGACGAGATTTTTGCTCAGGAACGCCACCGCGGCGTCGCGCGCGCGCCTGAGGACGGAGAAGATGTCCTGGAACTTCGACGGCACGTCCTGCCGTGCACCCGTATAGGCCATCCACGTGATGTCCGCATAGACCGACAGTTCGGTATTGATTCGTGCCCACATGTCGATAAGCACGAGCTGCCCGGGGCCGATGCCGGCGCAATGTTCTGCGGTCGGCTCGTAGTGCGGATCGCCGGCGTGTCCGTCCACGGCACAGATCGGCCCGGAGGCAGTATGCATGTCATACTCGGCGAAACGTTCCTTGATGAAGGAGCAAACGTCGTGCTCGGTAATGGACTTTCCGGCGCGCACGGCCTCGGCAACGTACGAGAAGGCCGTGTCCTTGATCTCTACCAGGTTGCGGGCGGCGATGCGGTGAGCCGCCACCTGCTCGGGGGTGAGGCGCGCCTGGAACGAGGCTACCAGATCGGCTGACGACTCTATCTGTACGCCCAGCCGACGGACCAGTTCCACGGTGCCGGCGTCGACCAAACCGACGTAGGGAAGACGACCGCTCGGAGAATACTCCATGGCGATTCTCGCCTTCCGGTCAAGGATGGATTGCAACTCGTGTTCAAGTTGCCCGTACCCCGAGTAGATGATAACACGGCCGGACAGGCCGCGAAACTTCCCCGTTTCGACCGCATGGACCAGCGCAACCGGTTCACCCCGGTCAGGGATGAAATAGAAAGAACGCCGCGTCAGGACACCGCCGAGCCGCAGCATGCTCACGGCGATGTCATTGCGGCCGTGGAAATCGGCCATCAGCCAGCCGTCCAGGTCGTGTTCCACCAGGTATGCTTGGATCGCTTCGATGTCCACTGCCGTGCTCCGGACGTTTATGATACTCAAAAAACGGCACCAACTCAACCTATTCGTAACTTGACACTCCGGCAGGGCCAAAATAGATTGTTGTGAACACTTATGCCCATACGCATAGTCATAACCGGGGCTCCCGGATCCGGGAAGACTGAACTCATGAACCGGCTTCAGGCCGATCCTCGTTTCGGTGATTTTGTCTTCCTGGAGGAGCTTGCGAGGAAGTTGCTTCGGGAAAACCCGGCTTATCGGGCCGACCGGGCCGCGTTCCATGTCGCTATCTACCACCGGCAGGTCGCCCGGGAGTCGGCCCTCAAGGATAAACCGTTCATCACCGACCGCGGTACCGCCGACGCGTTTGCGTTCCATCCCGAGACGCGGGACGACGTCGGCACCACTCTCGCCGCCGAGTACGCGCGATACACCTCGGTCATTCAGCTGGAAAGTTCGGCGGCCCTGGGCGAAGAGTACTACTCGGGGGACGAAGTTCGACGGGAACCGATCGACGATGCGCTGGCGATCGAGCAGGCGATTCGAGAGGTTTGGAAGGGTCACCCGGATTATCACTTCATCCGTGCGAACCGCGACATGGAGGCCAAACTCAAACGGATCATCGAGGTCCTGGACGGCTGCGTGGAGCGCACGACGTAATGCACGAAACCCCTGTAGGTGCGTCTTTTTGAGAACATTGCTGCTGATTACTGAGGAGACATTATGAAAAGGCAGATTTGGATCGTATGCGGGCTGACGCTCGCCTGGGCAGCGCTGGCCGCGGCCGTCAACGGCCAGTCAGGCTTCTTCGAGGAGTTCACGGCGAACTACGACCGGCTGTTGACGGATCTGCAGCGGAAACCGCCGGCTGAACTGGCCGAAATCAGTGATTTCGTATACCAAAAGGACATTGCCACGTTCACCTTCACCAAGGGCAAGCTGTATCTTCTTCGGCACGTCCAGGGCCGGCCGACGACCGCCATCTTCGTGGGTGAAGGAAACGCCCGCATGGACGTGCCGGTCCACACCGAACGGCAATCGTTGCTTTTCTGCTCGGGCGACAGCGCCGTCAACCAGGACTTCAGCGTCTGCTTCATACACATGGCCGACGATTTCGACCTAAAGGTGCGCGAGCGATTCGCGTTCGAGCCGACGGGACTTCCGTGGCGTGATTTTGAGAATTCCAAGCAGGGGGAATTCTTCTTCAAGCCGGTGGTTATGCACGCCTACGACAACCTCTTCCAACTCCTTCGATCACATTACGAGCGCGGCGAGGACGGCTACTTCTGGGCCGACTTCGACCGCTACGTTTTTTCATACGATCCCAATCGCCCGGAGCAGGTCATCATAGCCTACGAACACGAGGGCGGTGACGTAGTCCTGACCGATGGTGCCGTCCTGCAACGCATGGAACGCGGGATTACCGAGGACTCCCGGGTTTCGGACGTTCAGTTTCCAACGACCATGCTGCGCCGCGAGGCGAGGCTGACCATGGCCGGGCTCGACGGCAAGCTGGTTGATGAAGCGGAGGCGGACATCGAACTCAGTGTCACTGCCGACAGCCTGCGCTTTGTTTCCCTGTTTCTGCATTACAATTTGAAGCTTGACTCCATGCACTACCAGGGCCGGCCGGTGGATTACCACCGGCGCGGCGATTTCACGTTTATCGGTGTCATTCTGCCGCAGTACGTTTTCAAGGGAGACACCATTGTCTTTCGGTTGTGGTATCATGGAAAGGACTACGGCATTCCGTTGCCGTTCGTCGCGGACCAGTCTCCGGCGCCCGTCCATCTGACTTTCAACGTGCCCAAGGGATACAACTACATCATGCCGGCAATGGGGGAACTGACCGACGTCGGCGGGGGACGCATGGAGTTCGAGGTAGCCCCGGCAGAGCCGTACACCAACTTCCAGTTCCAGCCGTACGCCGCCGGTTTTGATACTATCCCGGAGGTCAGCGACATAGGCATCTCGGTCAACTTCGTCAAGTCGGGCCACCTCAGCAAGAGTCGCAACCGGTGCTTCATACCCGACGAGATCTATCGTCCCGCCGTTCTCGGCGCGTTCAATTTCGTGACCGGACGTCTCGGCATGCCGCCGGCCACCTTCCAGGTATTCGTCTACCCTGAAAGCACCCTGGCCATGCCGGGCCTGATGGAGGTATCTCAGGTACAGTGCCTGCAGGACGAAACCGGGGGGATACACATGGTAGCCGGTAAGGCCGCTGCCCGGCAATGGTTCGGACCCCTGGCCCGTCCGGTGACCGACCGGGAGTACTGGGTTCTTGATGCCGTACCGGATTACCTGAGCCTGATGTATGTCGGCGACGCGATGGGCTACGACGTGTTTTTCGGCGAGATGGGCAGGCGCCGCAACTACGTTTACACTGAGGTCGAGAACAACGACGACCTTCCCCTCGCTTCCGGCAGGCGCATGCATTCCAACAACCGCACGGCCAAGGGCGCCTGGATCCTGCACATGCTCCGGTATCTCATGTACGACCTCGAGACGCGCTCCGACCGTACCTTCCTGGAGTTCATCCGTACCCTCTCCGGTCTGGCCAACGGCCGGGACTTTACGAATCGCGACGTCGTTGACCTCGCCGAGCAAGCCTACGGCGGATCCCTCGACTGGTTCTTCCATCACTGGCTGTACGGGCGAAACCTCCCCGAGTACAAGGTCGAGTACAGCATCGACGGGGGAGAGGACGGGTACGGAATCAGTGTGGACGTCGCCACCGACGGCGTCGGCCCCGAGTTCAGGATGCCGATTATCATGCGCGTCCAGGACGTCGACGGCGGGTCGAGCTACGTTCGCCGTGAGGTGTCCGGCCCGACCGACCGGTTCACGCTGGGACCGTTCCCGACCGAGCCGAAGGAGCTGATCTTCAACGAATTCTTCAGCGTGCTGTCAAAGGACAAGGTGAAGAAGAGATAAAGCCGCTTGTCGCCGGGCCGCGCCAGGCTCTTCTGGCCGGCCTCAGCTTTTCAGCAGCCGATCGGCGAGCAGGTGCAGGAACAGGCCGACGTCGGTGACAACGCCGATGGTCTGGTGGGAACCGCGATCCCTCAGCTTAGTGACGACGGCAGGATTGATGTCGACGCAGATGGTCAGGACCTCCGCCGGGATCATGTTGCCGACGGCAATCGAATGCAGCATAGATGAGAGCATCAGCACGATGCCGGCGCCCTCGAGAATGCGGGCGTGCCGGTCCTGCGCCTCGTTCATGTCAGTGACGGTATCCGGCAGCGGACCGTCGTCCCGAAGCGACCCCGCCAGGCAGAAAGGGATTCCGGTTTGAATGACCGCGTGCATGACGCCGCTTTGCAGTGTTCCCTGCCTGACCATCTCCGCCAGTGATCCGGCACGGCACACCTCGTTGATCGCGCGCAGGTGGTTGCGGTGGCCCGTCTCGACCGGGCTGCCGGTGGCCAGATCGATGCCCAAGGAAGTGCCGTACAGGGCCAGCTCGACGTCGTGCACCGCGATGGCGTTACCGGCCAGCAGCGCGTGGATGTACCCGTGGCGGATGAGGTCGGCGAGGTTGCCGGAACCGCCCGTGTGCACGGCGACCGGTCCGGCCACGCAAACCACCTTGCCGGCTCCGTCCCTGATCAGTTCGGCCACGCGGTCGACCACCAGGCGCACTTTGCGCTCAGACGAAACTTCACCCGACATGAAGGCAAAGCCGGCACGGTCGCGCTCCACGTAGTCCGGTCTCACCCTGACGCCCGACAGCCCGCAGACGATCCGGTCACCCCGGCGCACGTCGCGGAACTTCTTCACCACCGCGCCGGAGTCACCGACGACAACGACACCGTCCATCCGGATACCCTGCACCGGCACCCAGCGGCCGTCAACCCTGACGGAAGTCTGGTAGTTCGTAGTGCTGTAAAAATCGGGCGGGACGACGCCGTCGACAGGGGCCTCCCTGAGAGCCACCTCTTCATCGACGTCGATCTGGCAGCCGAGAGCAGACAGCTTGAGAAGGATGGTGTTCATGGCCAACGGATCATCGTTGCTCACTCTCAGTGACGCCCGCGAGAACTCCTGGTTGTTTCGGCCTATCTGGAAATCGAGAACCTCGAAGTTGCCGCCGTCCGCTATGATGGCATCGAATATCCGGCTCATCAGGCCGGAGTCGATCAGATGCCCCTCGGTATTTATGGTCTTCTCAATCTGTGGCATACACCGGTTATCGGCATGTCTCAAGGCAAGCTGACTGCGGGTCCGCCCCCCCCCGCCGACGCACTATCGGATTGGAAAAGCCGCCAGATGGGCTTATCTTTAGAGAGATGAGTATCGAATACGGCAAGCCCGAATCGGAACGGGCAATCCTGGTAGGTCTGGCGCGCAATTCCAGGAAACGCAGCGAAGTAGCGGATTCCCTGCAGGAGCTCGCTCTGTTGACCCTGTCAGCCGGCGGAACTGTCGCTGCCACGCGCGTCCAGACAAGGCCGAGACCGGACGCGGCTTTCTACATCGGGAAGGGGTTGGTACGGGAGCTCAGGGAGCAACTTGAGGATATCGGAGGCAACTGCGTTGTTTTCGATGATCCGCTGTCGCCTGCTCAGCAGCGCAACCTCGAGCGTGAACTCGAGGCCAAAGTGATCGACCGGCCGATTCTCATCCTGGACATATTCGCGACGCGGGCCAGAACCGCCGAGGCCAGACTACAGGTAGAGCTGGCGCAACTGGAATACACGCTGCCGCGACTGACGGGCGCCTGGGTTCACTTCTCCCGGCAATACGGTGGTATCGGAGCGAAGGGACCCGGTGAGACGCAGTTGGAGATCGACCGCCGCCGGGTCAGAAAGAAGATCGCCTACCTCAAGGATAAGCTCGTCCGGCTTAACACCCAGCGGGCGATCCAGCGCAAAAGGCGACAGGAGTTGTTCAAGGTGGCCCTGGTCGGCTACACGAACGCAGGCAAATCGACGCTGTTCAATCTGCTTACCCGGGCCAACGTCCGAATCGAAGACAAGCTGTTTACGACCCTTGACTCCACGACTCGGATTATGTCGTCGGGTTACCCCTGCCGGGTCGTGTTCTCGGACACGGTCGGCTTCATCAAGAAACTGCCGCACCAACTGGTCGAATCCTTCAAGTCGACGCTGGAGGAAGTGAACCTGGCCAACCTGCTGTTGCATTGCGTCGACTGCTCTGACGAACGATTCGAAGACCAAATCAGGCAAACTCACGAGGTACTCGAAGAGATCGGGGCCAGTGCCATCCCGTACATCATGATCTACAATAAGATAGACGTTACTCCCGATTTTCTCCCGCCGCCGCTTGACGGGGCCAGGCAGTTCGCCGTATCCGCAACGGAACGTACCGGAATCGACGAGCTGAAAGCCGAGATCATCGCGGCCTCCAACCTGTACCTCCGGGGCAGGAAGTAGTTCAGTTTCGCCGATTTTCTGCCGATACCCGGACTGGAGGTACAGTTGTGGGCAAGAAGATTCTCATCGTTGACGACAATCCAAACATGTCCTCTTTGCTATCGGAAATGCTCGAGGTCTTTGATTACGAATCCGTTCGCGCCTCTGGAGGAGCCCAGGCACTCCAAGAGCTTGAAAAGGGGGCCTTTTCAATGGTAATCACGGATATGCGCATGCCCAACATGAGCGGAATGGAGCTTGTCCAGGAGGTCAAGAACCGGTACCCGAAACTACCCGTGGTACTCATATCGGGGTACTCCGTCAACGAATTGCAGTCCCAGGCAGGATATCTGAAACCGGACGGCTTCCTGGGCAAACCGTTGATGATGTCCGATATCGAGAAGCTGCTCAACACGTTGCTCTGATCGCCCGGTCCTTCGCAGGACTGAAACCCCCAATACTGTCTCAGCCACGGCGGCAGGTTCCGCGCAATCTCGCGGGCCGGTCCGCATGTCGGTAAGGCAGGGCCAACCACAGACGCCACCATCGGACTTTGAGATCCTCCTTGCCGGTTGACGGCGCTGTTGGGAAGACATATACTGCCGCCGACACAAGAGGATTCTCATGGACCCAGGAAAAATCAAAATCAAACTGATCCGGAACGGCCCGGCGTTTGTGGAGTGCGAAGAGGCGGAGATTTCCAGGCCTGACGAAAGCACGGAAACGAAGAAGGGCAAGTTCGCCCTGTGCCGTTGCGGACACTCGAAAAACAAACCGTACTGCGACGGCTCTCATCAGGCGGCCGGCTTTCAGGGGTAGGACAACCGCACGCGGGACGTCACCGTCAGCTGATCCCGCCCCAGAACGGCCCCGCCCTTCACCGGTCGGAGCGGCGCCGCCTTACGGCCGCCACCAGCACCGGGACAATAACGATTTGAATAGCCAGCCCGGGCAGTCCGGTGACGATCGGACCGGCGGACGAAAAGAAGAAGGCCACGCTGTAAGGTAATTCCATAAACAGCCCCAACAGGAGCATCCCGATCCCGAACATTACGCGCCCGAAGACGATGGCAATCAGGAGCGCGATGTAGACATTCAGCCCCAGGCGGATGTAGGCCAGGCCTGCTATGAGACCGTACACCGGCAGTTCCAGTGACATCAGGGGCACGGCATACGACGGCGGCATGCCGGTAACAAGATGGGAGAGACCGGGGGCAAGGAGACCCACGACCAGACCGCTCGCAGGGCCGGCCAGGAAGCCGGCCAACAGGACCGTTATGTGCATGGGCAGGAATATGCGACCTCCCAGGCCAAGGGCGTGGAATCCGACCGGCAGCACCAACGCCAGGGCCAGGTACAGAGCACTGTGGGTGAGCCACAGAGCGCGCGAGGATGTTGAATATGGAGACACGGTTGTGCTGCGGGCCGTCAGAATCAGACCTGGCCAACCATGGCTGAGGCCAGATAAAGCCCGGGGTGGTCCTCTATCCTGACATCGGTGAAGCTGCTGGCGTTGAACATTCGGTCCATCTCTTCCCGTTCCGGCAGGGCGTCATGCGCAACGGCCCCACCGATCTGTCGATGCAGATCGGAAAGCTCCTTTGACGAAATCAGGTGGATGATATGAAACCTGGCGCCGGGTTTGAGGACCCGCCTGGCTTCAAGCAGCGCCCTCTGCTGATTGGCGAAATGCGCAAAAGCTGAAAAAGAAATACTCAGGTCAAACGTGGAATCTCCGAAAGGCAACGCCGAAGCATCGGCATCAACTACGTTGACATTGGCAAACGAGAAGTTGCGATGGGCCACCCTGGCCATCTGAATCGAGAAGTCTACACCGGTAACGGTACCGTCGGCTCCGATCCGGCGGCGCACCAGGTCAAAAAGAACACCGGTCCCGCAACCCAGGTCCAGAACGTCCATCCCCTCCTCAAGGTCAAGCATGCCAACAATGTGGGACAATCGTTCGAGATCCTCGGCAGTGAACTGGAGATCCCACTCGGCCGCCAGACCGTCGAAGAATTCCTGGTGAGGGTCACGCATGGTGCCCACAATGTAGGGGGGCGAAAAACCCTGTCAAGCGCTTTCACCGGCCCGCGCCGTTCCCGGGAACGGCGCCTGAACGGTACCCTGCCTGCCGCCAAGAAAGCGACCCTCCATCACCGATTTGCCCTTTATCTGTGAGCCGGTCTTGGCTATACTACGGGTTACCGTTTTGGCGGGGAAACCATGAAACACGCCGGCCGCAACGAAACCAACGAACTGTGCCTGTACATAAAGGGGGCCCGCGAGCATAATCTCAAGAACATCGACGTCACGATTCCGCGCAACTCGCTCACCGTGATTACGGGGCTGTCCGGTTCAGGAAAAAGCTCCCTGGCTTTTGACACCATCTACGCCGAAGGTCAGCGCCGGTACGTGGAATCCCTCTCGGCCTACGCCCGCCAGTTTCTCGGCCTGATGGAGAAACCGGACGTGGACCTCATTGAAGGGCTGTCGCCGGCGATTTCGATTGAGCAGAAGGGCACCCCGAAAAATCCGCGGTCGACGGTGGGGACCATTACTGAGATCTACGATTACCTCCGGCTGCTGTTTGCCCGTATCGGCGTTCCCCATTGCGCCAAGTGCGGCCAGCCGATCACACAGCAGACGGTGGAGCAGATTGTCGACTCGGTATTGACGTTCGAGGAAGGCACGCGCCTGATGGTTCTGGCCCCGCTCGTGCGCGGCAAGAAAGGGGAACACCGGGAAGTCATCGAGCAGGCCCGGCGGGAGGGTTTTGTCCGGCTCCGCGTGGACGGACAGGTTGTGGATTCCGACTCCGAGATCAGCCTGGACAAGAAGAAGAAACACACCGTCGAGGCCGTCGTGGATCGGCTGGTGGTAAAGGTCAAGTCGAAACGGCGTCTGGCCGACTCCGTTGAGACGGCGCTCAAGATGGCCCAGGGAACGGTTCTGGTCAACATCAAGGGCAAGGACCTGTTGTTTTCGGAGCAGTTCGCCTGCCTGAACTGCAATATCAGCTACGAGGAGCCCAGCCCGCGCCTGTTCTCGTTCAACTCCCCCTACGGCGCGTGCCGGACCTGCGACGGGCTGGGGCAGAGGATGGAGATCATGCCGGAACTGGTGGTCCCGAACCGGTCGCTGTCGATCAGCGAGGGAGCCATCCAGCCCTGGGGGGGCGCGGAAATGGCCAACTGGTACCGCTACATGATCAGAGGCGTGGCCAACCATTACGGATTCAAACTTTCCACGCCGTTCAAGAAGCTCCCCGGTGAAGTGCAGAAGGTCCTCCTGTACGGTTCCGCTAAGGACGAAATCCAGTTTGCCTACGAACATACTTCGGGCAAGACGAAGGGTTCCGGGACTTACCGGGCAAGATTCGAAGGAGTCATCCCTCACCTGGAGCGCCGTTACCGGCAGACGGAATCGAGCGGTGTTCGCCTGTGGATCGAGAACTACATGTCGATTACCAACTGCCCGGCCTGCCACGGCGCCCGGCTGCGCCCCGAAGCGCTGTCGGTGATTATCGACCGCGAGACAATCGATTCCGTCGCCGACATGTCCATCAAGCAGGCGGCGACCTTTTTCAGGAAGGTAAACCTTTCCAAGAGGCAGCAGACAATCGCACGCCAGATACTCAAGGAGATCCGAGGACGCCTGGGGTTCCTGTGCGACGTCGGCCTGGACTACCTGACGCTCAGCCGCGCTGCGTCCACTCTGTCCGGGGGCGAGGCCCAGCGTATCCGCCTGGCCACGCAGATCGGGTCCCGCCTGGTCGGCGTTCTGTACATTCTCGACGAGCCGTCGGTCGGGTTGCACCAGCGCGACAACCGGAAGCTGCTGAACACGCTGACCGAGTTGCGGGATATCGGCAATACCGTCCTGGTCGTCGAGCATGACCGGGAAACGATCGAGAGCGCCGACTGGGTCATCGACCTCGGGCCGGGGGCGGGACTGCACGGCGGCCGGGTCGTGGCCACGGGCAAGCCCAGGGACATCAAGGCCTGCCGCGCTTCGATCACCGGCCAGTACCTGGCCGGCACCAGACGCATCGAAACGCCGGCCTCGCGGCGTACCTCCAACGGGTTCTCAATCGGCCTGCGGGGTGCGGCCGGCAATAACCTCAAGAAAGTCGACATAGACGTACCTCTGGGCCTGCTCGTCGCCGTCACCGGCGTTTCCGGCTCCGGGAAGTCAACGCTGATAAACGAGACTTTGTACCGGATCCTGGCGCGGCACTTTTACAGCAGCCGGACGATGCCCCTGCCCTACGGGAAGATCCTCGGCATGCAGCACGTTGACAAGGTGATCGATATCGATCAGTCGCCGATCGGCCGCACGCCGCGTTCCAATCCGGCCACCTACACGGGAGTTTTCACGCCTATCCGCGAACTGTTCTCGTCGCTGCCGGAGTCCAGGGCCCGGGGCTACCTGCCGGGACGCTTCTCATTCAACGTCAAGGGAGGCCGCTGCGAGGCCTGCGAAGGCGACGGCATTATAAAGATCGAGATGCATTTCCTTCCGGACGTCTACATCCCCTGCGAAGTCTGCAAGGGCAAACGCTACAGCCGGGAAACTCTGGAAGTGACGTTTAAGGGCAAGACGATTGCCGACGTTCTCGACATGACGGTCGAGGAAGCGCTCACCTTTTTCGAGAATGTCCCGCGCATCAAGAAGAAGCTGCTTACGCTGGCCAATGTCGGGCTCGGCTACATTCACCTCGGGCAGCAGGCGACGACCCTGTCCGGAGGTGAAGCCCAGCGCGTAAAACTGGCCGCCGAACTCTCCAAGGTCGCCACCGGCAAGACGCTGTACATCCTCGACGAGCCCACGACCGGGCTGCACTTCGAGGACATCAAGATGCTCCTTAAAGTGCTCGCCGAACTGGTCGACCGCGGCAACAGTGTGCTCGTGATCGAACACAACATGGACGTAATCAAGACGGCCGACTGGATTATCGACATCGGCCCGGAGGGAGGCGACGACGGCGGCCGAATTGTGGCCACGGGGACACCGGAAGCAATTGCCGAGACGAAGAGTTCATACACCGGGCAGTTTCTCAAAGGGGTGCTCCAGAACTGGTAGCTACGCGCCGGCCGGCCCGGGCGTGAAAGAACGTTAAACAGAACCGGCCGCCCTGCACCACGGCGGGGCGGCCGGTTTTTATCACCTCTCGAACAAGAGCGAGGTTGAACAGCCTACTGTCTTGTCCTCCCCGCGGGCTGCCGGACCTCCGGCACGGGCGGGCGGGATTCCTTCACCGCCGCCTGGCCGTCGGGGCTGCCCAAATCTCCCGGTGCGCATTGCAGCGTAGAGTCGATGCGGTAGCAGCGCGGGCCGTCCCATTCGGGTCCGATTATTCCGCCGACCGCGGGAGCCCACATCCATGAGTTGGTTCCTTCCGGATACCAGCAGGAATCGAGGCAGATCGTACGGCCGTGCGACTCCGGAGGGATCGGGCCGATGGTCACGGAGTACGTGAGAGCATTGAATCCGGGCGTCAGGCCGGCACCGCCGTCAGGCTGAAAGAAGAAGCTGAGGCCGGCTACACGCACCGTGTCAGCATCAGCGCCGGTAACGTTCCAGTACTGGACCTGATTTACGAAGTCGAAGCGCTCGGGCCAGTCGGCCTGCAACGCCTCTATCGCCACCGTATCCCATTGCGCTCCGTCGGTGGAGTATATGGTAAACCCGTGATCGAAGGCAACCATTGTGTCCGCGGTCGCATTGATGAATCGCAGGTAGAACGTAATGGGCACACCGGTCTGCATTGCGTCAATGCGCGTCCCGTTCACGTGGTCAACCTTGACCCATTGCTCGCCCACGGCACCGCACGGCACCGGCGGCTCCTGGGAGATGAACAGGTAGTCGATCAGGGCGGTAAGGTCACCGATGTCAATAGCGTCAAGACCGTCCGTGTTCGCTTCGTCCAGACACACCGGCTCATAACTGGGATCTATGAACAGGTATATGACCAGCATCGTGACATCAGCAATGCTTACTCCCCCCTCCTCGTCTCCGGTAACGTTTCCAGTAAGCCCACGACAGCAGGTCTGGCATATGTCACCGACCCCGTTGCCGTCGCTGTCGGTCTGGTCGGGGTTGTAATCATCGGGACAGTTGTCACAGGCATCACCATAACCGTCGCCGTCCCCGTCGTGCTGGTTCGTGTTCACCGAATCACGACAGTTGTCACACAAATCGCCTACCAAATCGCCGTCCGCGTCATCCTGATCGGGATTGTAGTCGCCCGGACAGTTGTCCACCTCGCACGTGTTCGCCGGATACCCCGGATTGCCAAACCCGTCCCCGTCCTTGTCCGTGCACGGATCACACGCGTCACCGGCTCCGTCACCGTCCGCGTCCGACTGGTTCGGATTGGACACATCGACACAGTTGTCGCACGCGTCTCCTGCGTCATCCCCGTCCAGGTCCTCCTGAAGAGGATTGTAGTCAGATGAACAATTGTCGCAGGCGTTGCCGAAGCCGTCACCGTCACCGTCCTCCTGGCCCGGGTTGTAAGCGGCCTCACAGTTGTCACAGGCGTCTCCTATGTCATCCCCGTCTACGTCCTCCTGAAGAGGGTTGTAATCAACCTCACAGTTGTCGCAGGCGTTGCCAATACCATCACTATCTCCGTCTTCCTGGCCCGGGTTGTAAGCGGCCTCACAGTTGTCACAGGCGTTGCCGAGGCCGTCCCCGTCACTGTCCGCCTGATCCGGATTGTACTCCCCGGGACAGTTGTCCTGGGCGCACGTATTGGCCCCGTACCCCGGATCACCATACCCGTCCCCGTCCAGGTCCGTGCAGGCGTCACACAAGTCTCCTATACCGTCACCGTCCGCGTCCGCCTGATCCGGATTGTAGTCGCCCGGACAGTTGTCCAACTCGCACGTGTTCGCCGGATACCCCGGATTGCCGTACCCGTCTCCATCCGTATCCGTGCACGGATCACACGCGTCACCGGCTCCGTCACCGTCATAATCCGACTGGTTCGGATTGGGCGCATCAACACAGTTGTCGCAGGCGTCGCCTGCGTCATCCCCGTCCAGGTCCTCCTGAAGAGGATTGTAGTCAGATGAACAATTATCGCATGCGTTGCCGACACCATCACCGTCGCCGTCCTCCTGGCCCGGATTGTAGTCAACCTCGCAGTTGTCGCAGGCGTTGCCGAAGCCGTCACTATCGCCGTCCTCCTGACCCGGATTGTAGGCCGTCTCACAGTTGTCACAGGCGTCGCCAATACCGTCACCGTCGCTGTCCGCCTGATCCGGATTGTACTCCCCGGGACAGTTGTCCAGGGCGCACGTGTTGGCCGCGTAGCCCGGGTCTCCATACCCGTCACCATCCAGGTCCGTGCAGACGTCGCACAAATCGCCTACACTGTCACCGTCAGCATCCTCCTGCTCCGGATTGTAGTCCACCGGACAGTTGTCACAGGCGTTGCCCAACCCGTCACCGTCATCATCCAACTGCGCCACGTTCGGTTCATCCGGACAGTTGTCACACGCGTCCGGAACACCGTCACCGTCGCTGTCCGTGGGATCCCCCGCGCAACGATCCACCCGAAAACACGACAACCCCGACCAGTCAGGATATATCTGGGGAAACATCACGTTCAACGGCGCCCACTTCCACGTACCCCCGGGAGGAAACCACGACGAGTCTATACAGATATGCCGACCGTGATCCTCGTCCCGGCTCTGGATCACGATGTTGTACACCACCGCCTCATAGTTGTCAGGTAACCCCGCGCTAACCGACATCGCCACACCTGAAAACGCCGTCGTGTCCGCACCAACTCCAT
>Ga0307380_10000619_pt1 | contig 54224 bp, 42 predicted proteins | sample UN3MG_FD_202239 | JGI IMG/M metagenome (GOLD analysis project Ga0307380, IMG submission 202239) | Soil microbial communities from Risofladan, Vaasa, Finland - UN-3 | ecosystem: Environmental > Terrestrial > Soil > Coastal area > Acid sulfate soil | place: Finland: Risofladan, Vaasa | collected... | reverse complement strand
TCACCACCCGGGATACCATCCCGCCCGTGATCGACATCACCGGCGTCGAGGAAGGCGGCATGTATGCCTTGGCGGTAACGCCCATTGTCACCGTCTCCGACATGAACCCGGGCACACACGACATCACTCTGGACGGCGCCACCTGGGCAAGCGGTGTGGCGGTCTCTCTCGATGGCTTGCACGTCCTGGAGGTTGAAGCCGTCGATCTGGCCGGCAATCGGTCCGAGGCAAGTGTCTCGTTCCGCATCGATCGCTCGGCGCCCGTCATCAACTTGACCGGTGTCGCAGACGGGGAATGCTATCCGGCGGAGGTGTCGCCCGCCTGGACGGTTTCGGACGACAATATTGAAAGCGTCACCGCCACCCTGGACGGCTTGCCGGCGATCAGCGGGTCGCCGGTCGGAGAAGGCGAGCACACGCTGATCATCTCGGCGGGCGACGCGGCCGGAAATGCCTCCGAGATTTACGCCGAGTTCACGGTAGATCTCATTGACCCGCTGGTCACCATCGGCGGAGTAACCGACGGCATGGTCACGGACCAGAACGTGCTTCCCGAGGTCACAATCGTCGACGACCATCTCGTCTCCGGCCGGGCTTACCTTGACGGCGAGGATTTCCAGGCAGGCTCAGTCGTAAGCGCCGAGGGCTACCACGTGATCGAGGGCTGGGCTCTAGACTGCGCCGGCAGACAGGCTTTTGCGAGCGCTCGCTTCTCAATCGATCGCACCCCGCCAGATATCGAGATGTACTTCGTCGAGGACGGCGGCTGCTACAAGCCGCCCGTCTGGCCGACCTACGGCGCCTACGACGACAACCTGACCTCCGTTACGGCCTTGCTCGACGGGCAGCCGTTCGAAAACGGCTCCCGACTGGACACAGAAGGCGCCCACCAGCTTGTCGTCCAAGCGCAGGACGCCGCGGGCCACCAGGCGCAGATCTCCGCGAGCTTCATCCTCGACGATACTCCGCCCGTACTCTCCGTCTCCGGCGTCGCTGACGAGGCGTTCTACAATCACGATGTCGCGGCGACAATCGGAGCCAACGACGACAACTCTTTCGAGATCTACGCGCTTCTCGACGGGGCCGACTACGTCTCCGGCACGGCCATCGGGGAGCAGGGTGAGCACGATCTCCTGGTCGTGGCAACCGATTGCGCGGGCAACCAGGCCGCTTTCACCGCCGCTTTAGTCATCGACAAGACTCCGCCGCTGATTGCCGTCACCGGCGTCGAGGACGGCGAGACATACAGCGGCGCGGTCACGCCCGTAATAGAGGTGAGCGACGACTATCTCGATGAAGTACGCATCACGCTCGACGGCGCAGACTTCACAAGCGGCACCGAGGTGATTGCCGACGGCGGCCACCTGCTCCTGGTACAGGCTACCGACCTGGCCGGCAGCGAGTCGATTCAAAGCGTGGCCTTCGAGATTCGCACGGGCACCAGGCCCCCGTTTCATTTCGGGGTGTGCGCCTTCGGAAACGTGACCATGCTGAATCATGCCGAGATCATGGGTTTCGACACCGCGACCGGACAGATAACCGACGGGGGAGACGTCGCGGCCCACGGCGGTGTCAGCCTGGTAAACAACTCGCGGCTTTCGGGCGAGGTTGTGGCGGGCGGGAACGTTACGCTTTCGCACAACGCCGACATCTACGGCGACGTGTATCTTGCGGGTTCCGTGAGCCTCGCGCATAATTCCGCGATTCACGGGACGGTGTTCGAGCTCGACACCGCCCCGGCCCCGTGCGAGTGCGGCTACGACCTCGACCGGGTGCTGGAGTTCCGCTCAACGCACAACGACAACTCGGTGCTCGCGGCCGACCCGGCCATCGCTCCCTATCTTGAAGACGGATCGCTGCACGTCGCCCACAACAAGCAGGTCGCGCTGCCTTCCGGCGTCTTCTTCTTCGATTCGATCGTTTTGGAAAACCACGCCGGCCTGTCGCTGGCATCCGGCGCCGTCGTCGAGCTTTACGTCGCGCACGAGCTGATCGTCGCCAACAACGCCGACCTGTCCAACAATCCGTACCGCGCCGGGGATCTGCTGGTTGTCCTGGGCACCGACGCCGACGCCGGCGAGGAACTCGACATCCGCAACAACGTCGATCTCGGCATCTTGCTCTATGCCCCGCGCGCCGACCTGGTCTACTCCAACAACGCCGACCTTTACGGCGGCCTGGTGATACGCGATCTCACGGCCGAGAACCACGGACAGATAATGGTCTACGACAGCCTTTCGACTAGTCCTCCGCCGTTGGTATGCGAGGGACTCTAAATGGCACCATCTTTACAATAGTTTCGCCAGTATTGGTTGTTGCTTCAATGTTGCCTCGAAAGAGTGCATCAACTATCATTGCTTCGACCATCGATGCGGAACGACAGAAGAGGGCATTCATTGGCCGAAAACGACACACGGCATATAAAACCGGCTAGAGGCGGATCTTTCCTCGGAATATATTTTCGCCTGCTCGGCGCTGTCAAACCCTATGCCTGGCAGCTTGCGGGCGCGATTGCCTGTATGATCGTGCTGGCTCTGGCCACCGGTGCATATGCCTACGTTATCGGGCCGATGTTGAAGTTCCTGGTGACGAGGGGTGTGGACGGGGGGCATGAAATTCTCTCGTTGGTGCCGGGCCTGGACGTATCCGCGCTGGATCGCGATCTGATGCTTGTGGCCTTGCCGTTTTTCATCCTGGGCGTCGCCCTGGTGAAGGGCCTGAGTTATTTTGGACAGTTCTACTTGATGGGAATCGTCGGCCAGCGAGTGGTGGCGGATCTGCGGGCAAATATGTTTGCTCGACTGTGCACGTTCAGCCCGGCTTTCTTCAACCGCATGCCCACCGGCCAGATCATCAGCCGCTTCACATCGGACGTCTACGCGGTGGAGCAGGCAGTGACGTACTCGGTGGCCTCTTACCTGCGAGACAGCATGCAGGTCATTGTGCTGACCGTTCTGTCCTTCATCCTGGACTGGAAGCTGGCTTTGATCGCCTTCGTGGTCATGCCCGCGGCGATCTTTCCAATTGTCCACTTCGGCAAACGGCTGAAGACCGTCAGCACGGACAGCCAGGTGTCCCTGGGGGCGATTGCCGATCGGCTCCAGGAAGGAATCAAGGGCATGCGTATTATCCAGGTGTTCGGAGCAGAGGGGTACGAGCGCCGGCGCTTCTCCCTCGAGAACGACAATTACCTCGCAATCATGCTGCGTTCTTTCGCCGTGCGTGCGCTGCAGTCGCCGGTCATGGAGTTTCTCGGGGCGGCGGGACTGGCGGCTACGATATGGTACGCCGGCGGCCGCATGGTCGCGGGCACACTCGACCCGGGTCACTTCGTGTCCTTCTTCGCGGCGGTCATGATGCTCTACAACCCGATCAAGAGCCTGGGTCGCATAGGCGGCGTGACGGCGGCCGGCGTGGCGGCCGCCGAGCGGTTATTCGTGCTGCTGGACGAGCCGGCGGAAGTCCGCGATCGCCCCGGGGCGCGGCCGCTCGAGACCAGGGCCGGCAAACTCGAGTTCGACAAGGTGGTTTTCTCTTACGGGGTCGGACAGGTTTTGCGGGGCATCTCTTTTATGGTACGGCGCGGAGAAGTGCTGGCCATTGTCGGTCCGAGCGGCGCCGGGAAATCCACTCTGGTCAACTTGATTCCCAGGTTCTACGATGTTTCGTCCGGCAGTATCACGCTGGACGATCACGACATCCGCGACGTTACCCTGGCCTCGTTGCGCCGCCAGATCGGGATGGTTACGCAGGAGGTCGTCTTGTTCAACGACAGCCTGGCGGTCAACATTGCCTATGGGTTAGACAGAGTGCCGGACAGTGATCTCGTGCTCGTGGCAGAACGGGCTCATGCTTTAGACTTCATCCGGTCCCTGCCCGAGGGCTTTGAAACGCGCATCGGCGAGGGCGGAATCAAATTGTCGGGAGGACAGAGACAGAGAGTTGCCATTGCCAGGGCGCTTCTGAAGGATGCTCCGATCTTGATCCTCGACGAAGCTACCTCGTCACTAGACACCGAGAGCGAGCGAGAGGTGCAGGCGGCTCTCGATGAGTTGATGAGCGATCGCACGACGATTGTCATCGCCCACCGGCTGTCGACGATCTACCGGGCCGATCGCATCCTGGTGTTGGACCAAGGCCGGATCGTCGAGGAGGGCGGGCACGAACAACTGCTTGCTCAAGGCGGGCTATACCGGCGCCTGTACGATCTCCAGTTCAAGGATCAGCCGCGGGAGCATGCGCATGAGTGACATGCGGCATGCTAACAGCGGGATCCTGGATGAACCGATCAAGGTCAAGAAACGCCGGCGCGTCAGGCATCCCTGGCTGTGGCTGTTTTTCGCCATGGCTCTGCTTGTCGGGCTCGTCTTGGTGCGTGTGGCGCTGATTTCTTTCCCTGCTTTTTCTCAGGCTGCCTTGCGGGTGGGTGACGGCCTGCAGGTGCTGCGCGGAGCATACCACCTGCGAGTGACCGACGAGTCCGATTCGGATAAGACCGCTGCCGCCATCGATGCCGCTTTTCGATCCGGGATGGATTTCGTGGTCCTGGTTGATAGCAACATCGAACGGGCCGGGAAACAGGCGACCCATGCTCCGTTATCCGTTGTGGTGGCTCAGGAGATCAGCACGCCGATGGGCACGCTGGCTGCGATTCGGCCGCGTGAGGCGGGCGCCTGGTCGGTGATCGAACATCCCGCGGGCGGGGACGATGGTTGGAAGGATTGGGATACAATCGGTTACCAGGCAATGGAGTTTTATAACGTCGACGACCAATTGGCCATGATGCACTTCTGGGATAGGTTGGGGCACTGGGCGGGAGACTTGTTGGGAACGCCCTATGCATGGGTTTACCTGGGGCTCAGACCTACCGCCGGCCTGGCCCGTTGGGACTACGTCAACCGCCGCGCAAGGATCACGGGCCTGTGCGGTCTCGGCACGGCAAGCGCCGATGAAAGTCTCTTTAGGGCCATGGCGACTTACCTGCTGGTGGGTGAGGGTTTGGGCCCCTACGGGCCGCCGGAAGTCGAGCGGGCGCTCGAGGCAGGGCACCATTACTGCGCACTGTCCGCTTTTGGAGATTTTTCGGGCTTCCGTTTCGTCGCCAAGGGTGCCGGGAGCATGGGAGACAGAGTGAGCCTCGCGCCCGGCCTGCGGCTCGATTTCGACCTGCACCTGCCCGAAGATCCCGGCAATCTCACCCTCTACCTGTATCAGGACGGCCATCTGCTGTTTTCCGCGCATGGCACGCGGGGCGCCTACGACGTTCACTCTCCAGGCGCATACCGGGTAGAGGTGGGCACTCGCTTCCCCAATTTACCCTGGGGCGACTCCGAGCGCCGCGTGCTGTTCAGCAATCCGATATTTATCGTCGAGCCGGGATAGATCAGAAAGTGACCATCCCCGTCAACCAGTAAGTGAAGATTGTGGTTTCCTCGATCCGTAATCTTTGGCCGGGCTCGTCGTAGACGGTGGAGAAAAAGTCGTTATTAATGTCCCCGGCCTGCCCGCAGTCTCCGTCGCCGGTCATGTCCTTGCAGTAGTCAGCGCCGGTCAGGAAGTGCTCGGTCTGGTGCTCGAGGCTGACGCCGCAGCGGAAACGCACGTACTCGGCGGCGCGCACCACGAAGCCCAGGTGCAGGCCGAAGCGGGCGTAGTTGCTCTGGGCCTGAAGCTGGCGGTACATCTCGGGGTGTTGGTCGTCGCAGTAGGTGCAGGCCAGAAAGTCGCTCATCTCGTTGACCGTTCCGCGCTGATTGGGATCGCCCTTGCTGTCTACCTCGCCGAAGTAGTCGGTCGTCAGCCTGACGTCGATGGCGAACTTCTGGTGCTTGTCCTTGACCTCCCAGGGGACGATCTCCATGCCTGCCAGGAAGCCGCCGCTATAGGGTTCGGCGAGCCCGGCGTTCTTGGCGTCCTTTCCCTGGATGGGGATGCTGCCGTGGATGCCGATGTAGGGGTCGAGGATGCTGAAGCGGTGCGAAAAAAGCATGAAAGGGGTCAGGACGTGTTGCCCCATGCCGACACCTCCGGTGCCGCCTGCGGCTACGTCCTGCGGCTTGTTTAAATTACCCGACGGAATGCGGTAGTCGAGGCCCAGGATCCAGACGCTCTTGGTATCGTCGCGCTCGTCGTTGAAGATGGCCCACTTGACGCCCACCTGCATGTCGCCTATGCCCGATCTCTTGGAGGAGGGGCTGGCCGTCGGATCTTGCGCCACGGCGTTACCGGGATAGTCGAGGCCGGGGCTGGCCTGGAAGAGGGTCGAGGAAGAGTTGCTGACGCCCGAGACGTAGCCGATCTGCTTGTGATCGGAGATGATGTAGGGCAGGTTCACGTAGAGTTCCAGGTCGTGGTACAGGCCGATCTCGACGGTATAGTCCATGGCGTAGGTCTGCTGTTCGAAGCGCAGCTCGTTGAAATCGGGCCGGTAGCCCGCCGTCCAGGCACTGGCCCATTCGTGGGTGATCTTGGAGCGGTTGAGCGTGGAATGGAACCCCACGTCGATGTTGATATCGATCGGATCGTCATCGTCAACGGCGTCGATCACATCGGTAACCTCGGCCGCCCGGAGCAGGCAGGGAAAGGCCAGGAAAGAAAGCGCGGCAAAAGCCGCAGGGTACCACCGCTTCATTGAAAACCTCCGCGACGCGATGTTCGTACAACGACTTGAATTCGTGACAAAAATAACGGATCAGGCATTGACTTGTCAAGATTAGATTTGAACCAATAGTTAGTCGCTCTCACGCAGGCCGAACTCTTTCATTTTGTTTTGCAGGCTCTTGCGGCTTATCTTCAGGAGCCGGGCCGCCTGGGTGACGTTGCCTTTCGTCTCTGCGAGAGCCTTGACTATCAGATCTCTTTCCAGTTCGGCGGTGGCGTGCTTGACGATGTCCTTCATGGAGCGGTCTTCGTCCATGCCGGCCACCGACGGCGCGGCGTGCGAGTGATCCATGAGTTCTTCCGGCAGGTCGGCCTGCCGGATCACGGGGCCCTCGGCGAACAGGATGCTCCTCTCGATCACGTTTTCGAGTTCGCGAATGTTCCCCGGCCAGCGGTAGTTTGCCACGCGATTCAGGGCGTCTTGCGATATTTTCTCGATGGAACGGTCCAGCTTGAGGTTGAACTTGTCGATGAAATGCTTGACAAGCAAGGGGATGTCTTCCCTGCGCTCGCGAAGCGGCGGCAGGTGAAGGGGTATCACGTTGAGGCGGTAATAGAGATCGTCGCGGAAATTGCCCTCCTCGACTTCTTTTTGCAGGTCGCGGTTAGTGGCCACCACCAGGCGCACGTCGACCGTGATCGTGTGGATGCCGCCGACCCGCTCGAACTCGGCTTCCTGGATGGCCCTGAGCATCTTGACCTGCATATCGACGGGAACCTCGGCGATCTCGTCGAGGAAAAGCGTGCCGCCGTCGGCTAGTTCGAATCGGCCCGGCTTAGCGCCGATTGCCCCGGTGAAGGCACCTCTCTCGTGGCCGAACAGCTCGCTTTCCATCAACTCGCGCGGGATGGCGGCGCAGTTGATCTTGATGAACGGCCGTTTCTTTCGTGACGAGTTGTGGTGAAGCGCGGCTGCGATCAGCTCCTTGCCCGTACCGCTCTCACCGGTGATCAATACGGTCGACGGCGTATCGGCCACCTTCTCGATGATTTCGTAGACATCTTTCATCTTCTGCGACTGGCCGATGATACGGTAGCGTCCCTGCTCGTCCGCCTGAGTATGGAAGTCGCGCCGCGAGAGGCTTTCGGTCTTGACTGCCTTGGCGACCGTGACGATCAGGTCGCTTTTCTCGAAGGGTTTGGTGATATAGTCGAACGCTCCCGATTTGAGCGCCTGGACTGCGTTGTCGACCGTTCCGTGGGCTGTAATGATGATCACCGGCACTTGCGGCTGGTTGCGCTGGACGTATTCCAGGATCTGCAGTCCATCCACCTTGGGCATCTTCAGGTCGGTGACGACTACCTGTACGGCGCCCGCAGAGAGACGGGCGATGGCTTCCTCGCCGTCACGCGCACTGATGACCTCGTAGCCCTCTTTCTGCAGCGTGGCGGAAAGCACCCGGCGAATGTTTTGCTCGTCGTCAGCGACGAGAATCGTCGCACTCATGAACCCTCTTTACTATCCCCGTCGGGAAATGGCAAGCCGGCCCGGGCGATCTCCTTGTCACCCGGCGCTGTCTCGCCCTGGAGGGCGGAATCCTGGGTGGGGCGAGTCGTGTCAGGGCTGCAGGGAAACACAATGGTGAACGTCGACCCCTTTTCTTCCTCGGTGCGAATCTTGATGCTGCCGCCGTGATGCTCCACTATGCGTTGGGAGATGGCGAGCCCCAGACCCGTTCCGCGCTCCTTTGTGGTGAAGAAAGGTACGAAAATGCGTCCGAGAGTCTCAGCGGTAATGCCGTGTCCCGTGTCGCTTATGATTATCTCGAGCGATGCGGATGGGCCGCCGGCGTTCGACCAGGAGCCCCGTCCGTCTCCGCGCTGGCGTGTTTTCACACTCAGGACGCCTCCTGAGGGCATCGCTTCTGTGGCGTTGTTTAGAAGATTCAAAAGTACCTGGGTTAACTGTTGGGCATTTGCCAGCAGGGGAGGAAGATCGTCCTGCAGTTCGAGGCGCAACTCGATTCCCTTCTCGGAAAGATTGGTAGATACCAGGCGCAGCGTTTTCTCGACGACCTCATTGACGGCCGTCGACTTTATCGGCGCCTGGAACGGCCGGGCATAGTCGAGAAACTGGTTCACCACCAGATTGAGGCGATCGGTTTCCTCGATGATGATGCGCAGGAACTCGGATGCGTCCTCACCGACTGCCGCGGGGTCGAGGTACTGCGCCGCTCCCTTGATGGCGCCCAGGGGGTTGCGTATTTCGTGTGCCAGGCCGGCCGACATCTCTCCGAGTACCGCCAGGCGATCTCTTTCGCGAACCCTCTCGAACATCTTCGAGTTCTCGATGTTGATGGCCATCTGTTCCCCGACGGCCATCATCCTGGCAATTTCCTCGGTGGAGTAACTCTCAGCCCCACTCTCGTAAAGCAGGTTCCACAGGCCGAGGATCTCGTTTTGCCCGACCAGCGGGACGCAGATGCCGGCCTTCATGTGATCGAGCGTCGCAAGCACCTGCGCGGCGTTCTTGACTTCTTTGGATGGCTCGCTGTCTGAGAGGGTCTCCTGTTCGGCCAGAAGCCTCTCGAATCTTTCGGCCAGGACAACTGTCGGGGTTTTCTTGAGCTGCTCGAAGAAGGCGCGGTGGGTCGCGACGTCGATCCTGGTGGGCGCGCCCGGGCCGCGGGAGCCTACCAGGTAGTAACCTGCTCCTCCGTCCTCCTCAAAATAGACGCTGGCGCGGCTGAAACGCATACTCTCGTAGAGGGTATCGAGCATGACCGTGGTCATCTGCTTGAGATCGATGATGTTGGCGATCTCGCGCCTGAGGTCATCCAGTTTGCGTCTCATTTCGTAGCGCTCGCGGAAGAAGAGCAGGTTGGTGCTGCCCTCGACCTTGTCGCGCAGCGGCTCGAAGAGGATCAGTATGACAAACGAAGCCACGAAGGTCTGAAACAGGGAGACCTCGGGTGAACCGCCGGCCCACAGCACCAGTACGCCGAACACGACGGCCAGGATCAAGGCGACCGACATGAGTACCAGCCCGCGCCCGAGCAGTTCCTGGATGTCGAGCAGGCGATACTTGAGCAGGCTCTGACTGAGGAAATAGAGAAAGAACAGCGACACTAGATCGCCCCAGGTTCGCAGGAACTTCAGCGGACCGGGAAGCATGCCCAGCATCACGAAGGTGACGGCAGCCAGCATGACGATCTGGAAGATGCGCAGCCTGATTTGCTCGCGGTGAGAGGAGAGCTCGAGGTAGCGTACGTGGGCCAGGTAGGCACACAGGTAGAGTACGCAGAACAGGTAGACCAGAATGGATGCGAGCGTCACCTGGTGGAGCCCGATGGGGGTGAACAGGGAGACGATCGCCAGGCCGGACAGGACGTAGGAGGCGCGCAGGTAGGGGCGCACGACGGTAGGTTCTTTCCACAGGAAATGCCCGAAGAAGAGCAGCGAGGTGACCGGAAGCAGCGCCGCTGCGGCCAGGTCCACCAGCAGCCAGGCGTGTAGCCCGGAGAAACGGGCAAAGAAAGCGGCCAAAAAGTGTACGAACAGGTTGGCGCAGAAGAGTATGAACAGCCGATTGACCAACACCCGCCGGCCGCGCAGCAAGACCGATGTGGCCACGGCGACCGAGACGATGGCCGCAAGCAAGCCGCTCTGAGCTCCCAGGTTCACGCCCCGGTTGTATCACCAGCTGTTGTGCTCGGGCAAGATCTTGTGGTTCGTATTATCTTGACCCTAAGATGATCTGATAATATTCTCGCATGGTTATAGCGGCAGGAGGAGCTTCGTTTGGCTGATGATGTCAACGAAATTTTGCGCCAATTGCCAGCGGTGGATGCTGTATTATCGCAGGCGGACGTTGCTGCCCTGTTCGATCAATACCCACGCTCACTAGTTGTCGAGGGAGTGCGCCGAGTTCTGCGTAACAGGCGCGCCATTCTCATTCGCGGTGAATCGCCGGATGAGAGACCCATTGCCGCGAACGATGTGGCCGCGGCCATTGCCGACTGGAACACGCCGGAACTGCGTCCGGTGATCAATGCCACCGGGGTTGTCATACACACCAATCTGGGGCGGTCTCCGATCTCCCGGGATGCGGCCGCGGCCGTAGCACGGGTAGCCGCGGGTTATTCCAACCTCGAGATGAACCTCGATGACGGCAAGCGCGGAAGCCGCATGGACGTCATCCGGGAGATCCTGTTGGAACGCAGCGGCGCCGAGGATGCTCTGGTCGTCAACAACAACGCCGCAGCCGTTTACCTCGCGCTGCGTGTGCTGGCTGCAGGTCGTGAGGTTGTCGTCTCCCGCGGAGAACTGGTCGAGATCGGCGGCAGCTTCAGGATTCCAGACGTCATGGCGGCTTCCGGGGCCGTACTGCGCGAGGTGGGCACAACAAACAGGACCCGTTTGGAAGACTACCGCCGGGCTATTGGTCCGCAGACGGCTCTATTGCTCAAGGTGCATCGCTCAAACTTCGAGATGGTCGGCTTTACCGAGGAGACCCCCCCGGACGAACTGGCGCGGCTGGCTCACGAAAACCGCATACCAATGCTGGTTGACATGGGCTGGGGCACTTTTCTCGATAGCCTGCCGCAAGACTTGGGAGCCTATCAGACACCGGGAGAGTTGCTGAAGATGGGAGTTGATCTCGTTTGCTTCAGCGGAGACAAACTGCTCGGGGGACCGCAGTGCGGCATTCTACTGGGCGGACGAAACCTGGTGCGGCTTCTTTCGAGCGACCCGATGGCCCGTGCGCTACGCGTCGGCAAGCTTACCCTGGCGGCACTGTGGCAAACGCTCGCCTCCTACCGGGACGGTGACCGGGGCGCCCGCTCTCTTCCCGTGTTGTCCATGTTGCTGGCGGAACCAAGAGAGCTCGAGGCTCGGGCCAGGCATCTCCTGGCGCAGATCAACGAAGCATGTCCGGACATTGCCGCCGAGGTAATCCAGGTGTCCGGTCAGGTCGGAGGCGGTGCCATGCCGCTGGTTGAACTCGGCGGGTTCGCGGTCGTCCTGGATCCGCCGTCCGGTGATGCGCTGGAGTTCGCGGCGGCTCTGCGGGCGGGAGATCCCCCGGTGCTGGCCCGCCTGCAGAAAGAGCGCGTTATCCTGGACGTAAGGACGATGTTTGAAGCCGAACAACTCGGCCTGGTTGCCGGCGCGGTCAGGTCTGCCGCCGAAGCCGGGCCGGTTCGGGAGCCTCGATGATCGACGAATCCGGCAAGAACGGACAGCCGGCCGCGACGCCGGCAGCGGAGACGAAGGCCAGAGAGAGTTTCATCGTGGCCATCGGCGGCGGCAAGGGTGGCATCGGAAAATCGCTGCTTACCGCAAACCTGGGTATTTGCTTCGCGAAAAGCCGCAAGAGGGTCGTGCTGATCGATGCGGATCTCGGTGGGGCCAACCTGCACACCTGCCTGGGAATCGATCTACCGGACATTTCTCTTTCCGATTTTGTCAGTCGGCGCGTGGAGATGATCGAACAAACAATTGTCGATACGAGCATCGACGGACTTGGCTTGATAAGCGGGGCGCAAGACTTTCTGGGGTCGGCCAACATCAAGTACACCCAGAAGCTGCGAGTGCTGCGCCAGATAAGGCAATTGAAGGCGGATATTATCCTTCTGGATCTCGGTTCGGGAACATCGTTCAACGTGTTGGATTTCTTTATCACCTCCCACCTGGGCATCGTCATGATCGTGCCCGAGCCGACCTCGCTGGAAAACAGCTACCGCTTCATCAGAAGCGCCTTCTACCGCCTGCTGCGCCATAGAGAGAAGAGCCGTCCCTTCATGAGCCTGATCGACGAGGCAATGCAAACCAACAACGCTAGCGGTATCAGGACTCCGTATGATCTGATCAGGGTGGTGAGCAAGATGGATCCCCAGAAGGGTGATAACTACAGGGCCTGGATGATGGCTTTCAGGCCCTTGCTGGTTGTCAACCAGGTACGCTCGGATGAGGACGCCGAGTTGGGACTCGCCGTTCGCCTGGCCTGCAGGAAGTACCTGGGCATCGATCTGGATTTCCTGGGTAACATCGCCTATGATGATGCCGTCTGGAAGGCGGTGCGTAGCCGTTCTGCGCTCTTGCAACAGGAGCCCGACTCTCCGATCGCCCGAAGCATCTGGGAGATTGCCCGCCAAGTAGGCAAACGGCTTGAAGAGGGACCCGAACAGGTCGTGGATTTACTATGATGCGTGATTTCAGGGAACAGGATTACTACGAGCTGCTGGACGTGAAACCCCACGCTTCGCAGCAGGAATTGGAGAATTCGTACCAGCGTGCTCGGCGTTTCTTCAGTTCCGATTCCGTTGCCACCTATGCGCTTTTTCAGCCGGACGAGTTAGTTCTGCTAAGGCGCCGTATGGACGAGGCCTACCGAGTGTTGATCGACCCTGAACGGCGCAGGCGTTACGATCGTGAGATGTTGAGGCTTGAGGGCGAGGAATGGCCTGGTGGAGAGTCGGACACCGGCGACGAAGAAGGCAAAGGCGAGATGCAAACATCTCCCGCAGACGAGCTGCAACTCTCGCTGAAGGTTGTCCGCGAACCGCCGGTCGCGGCACGGGAGAAAGCGGCGCCCGAGCCGGAGGAGAGCCGGACTGAAATCAAGGCCGAGGGGGAAGACAGCCTGCCCCGGCCATACGTCCGGGAAGCGGAGTGCGAGACGGAACCTGCAGGCCAGAAGCTTGCACAACCCATAGACGAAAAAGAGACGCCGGCCGAAGAGAAAGACCTGCTGGCGCTACTCTCTATCGGCGAGGAGACTGAGTACACGGGAGACTTCATCAGGAGTGTGCGCGAGGCGCGGGGGATAACGCTTGAGGAGATCGCCGATTCATCCAAGATAAGCATCTATTACTTGAGGAAGATCGAGAGCGAAGAATTCGGTGAACTTCCCGCCAGGGTGTATGCGCGCGGATACCTGAAACAGGTAGCCGTCATTCTCGGTCTTGATCCAGACGCGGTCGCCGTGAGCTATCTGGGCCGCCTGGATTCAGTTTGCGGCGAAGACAACTGACCGGCGGTCAGGCTACGCACAGGTTTTCGGTTAGTTCCGCGAGGCTGTCTTCTTTTTCCAGCTCGTCTATGAGATCGATGGCCCGCTGGGCTTTCTGTTCGCCGAGCAGCGGGGTCGCGAGGTCCCTGAACTTCTTGCGCACCAGGCCCTTTGTCTCGGACGCGTCGCGGCCGGCCGCCCCGGCGGGGATGTCGACAGATGACACAATCTCGTGATTGGCGCTCAGGCGCAGGCTGATCTCGGTTCCGAAGGGCATGGGCATGTTCTCGAGATCGGCTTCGGCCAGATCGAAAGAATGTGACTTGTCATGATCGCCGAACAGGTGTTCGATGCCGCCCCGGGCAACACCGGGGGCATGTGCCCATAGGAAGGCGCCGATTTTCAAAAGGTCCTTCGGACCGGGCAGCAGGCTGCCACCGAGTTGGCGCCCGGCCTCGTTGCGCACCGCTAATAGCTTTCTGAGATCGATTTCACCCAGCAATTCCCGTAGCGGCAAGTGCTTAGATATCTTTTCGAACACGGAAAGCGTCTGCTTCCAGTCGTGTACTACCTCGATCTTTCCCGCCAGCGCCAGGATCTCGTCCCGCCGGGCCGCGATCTCCTCTTCCTGTAGCTCATGAGGCGTCAGGCGCCCCATGATCAAGCCGAGGGCGAGGCTGTGTGGCAGCGAGAAGTTGACACGCACGGGAGTCAGCTGGTCGGGCCGGTCGCCGCCAGGCGCCGAGCCGAGCCTGTTCATCTCACTGCCGAACATATTTGTGCGAACGGTCATAGCGACTACATCTGCAGGTTTTAAAGGGCGATGATGTTGCCGCTCGAATTGTTGCATTGTATCGAAGAGAGCCTCGAGCGCGCTGCCGAGGTAGGCGCAGCCAGGATAGATCTTGAACGACAACGTGTCGCTCACCCATGAGCGGCCGAAGCCGGTGAACATGCCCTTGAGAAAGTGATGCGAGAAATGCTCGCCGAAGCCGAGTTCACTGTCGAGGATGTCGAGCGGTCCGGTCAGGTTCCAGGAAGCGGCCAGGGCCGAGAGAATACCGTCCCGGGCGGGGAAAGCGGCCGAGAACAGCTTGGAATCGGGTCCCATGAACCCGGGCCACATGGCGAAGGGCGGTTGGTAGAGCGAAATGGCTATTGCCTGGGCCGTCTGTCCGGCATCGAGGTTCATCAGCCTGGAGACGGCGCTGGCGGCGGCCGGAGCGTGCAGGTGCGTCCAGAGCTGGCCGTTCTGCGGGCCCAGCACGACGCTGGCGCCCAGGCGTCCGCCGACCTCGTTGGCGATGATCTGCGAAAGCAGCAGATCCTTGCCGCTAAGCCCCGATTCCTGCGCGAAGCCCAGGCCGGCCAGCACTGATGAATGGCCGGTGTGACCCAAAAACAGGTAATCGTCGTAGTCGAGGGCCATGGAGGCGGCCGCATTGGCCACCACCGCAACGGTCGGCGCAGTGCGCTCTCCCTGCGGGAAGACGACGCTGCGGCCGTTGGCCCGCGTACTCATGATGATCTCCCGGATGGCCCGCGCGGCCCGGGTAGGATAGCCCGCGTAGACGGCGGCCATGACCGAGAGAATCTGCAGCTTGGCCTTCGAGACCACCCGCGGGGGAATGTCATCGAACCGTAAAGAACTCGACCAGGCGGCTATACGTTCGACTATCGTGTCCATGGGAGTGGCTGTCTAGCACGTAAGACGAGAACCGTCAATTCTGCGGGCTTCGCTTGCGCTTCATGTATTTATAGGTGAAGAACACGGCTATCAGCCCGACAATTGCTACCAGGCTCCAGATACCCAGTTTCTCGAAGAATACCATGATATGATCGATTTGCCGGTGAAAGATGTATCCGATCGAAATAAACGCAAGGCCGTGTACCAGCACCACCGAGCTGTCGACGATTGCGAACTTGAGAAACGAGTAATGTAGAAAACCGGTGGCCATGTAGGTGGGCGCGCGGGTTCCGAAGAAAAAGCGGCAGCCGATGATGGCCCAGATACCTTTTTTTTCGAAGCCACTCCTGGCGCGTTCGAAAGAGCGCGAGCGAATCAGGCGCTTTCCTATCCTGGTTCCCGATAGAAGCCTCAGGCCTCCGCGGCCCATCCAGTACTGCGTCAGGTCGGTGGCGATGATCCCGCTGATTATAGCCAGCCCTCCCCAGAGCGGTTCGAGAACGCCCGTTGCAATGCAGGCTCCTCCAAGCAGGGTAAATGCCTCCTCGGGCGGGGCCAGCGGGAAGATCGCCGAGAACCAAACGAAGAGGAAGAGGCCGACGTGGGGATCCCCGCCGATGGGAGTCAGGAAGTCGTTGATGAAGGTCTGCAGTAGTTCCAAGACGGTTCCTGTTTGTGACTACCCCCCGTGGCCATGGCTTTTTCGTCCCGGGCTACTTTCCGGGACACTGGGCTCGCACTTCGGGATTGATGTTCTTATTCCCGTAGGCCTTGTCGAAGTGGGCCGAAAACTCCGCCGCCAGCTTCCGGGCACGCTGCTTGAAAGCCTCGCGATTCGCCCAGGTGTTCTCCGGTTGTAACAGTGAATTGTCATCTATACCGGGACAAGTACGCGGCACGCGCAAGTGGAAGATGCGATCCTCGTCGTAGTCAGCTTCCGAAAGTTTTCCGGAAAGGGCTGCCTGGACCAACTCACGGGTCAAGCGAATGTCCATGCGCTTGCCTAGGCCATAGGGGCCGCCGCTCCAGCCGGTGTTTACCAGGTACACGTCGGTGCCGTGTTTGGCCAATTTGTCGCCCAACATGCCTGCATAGACGTCGGGGTTGCGGGGCATGAAAGGCTCGCCGAAGAAGCGCGAGAAGACGGTCTTGGGGTCGATGATGCCGGTCTCGGTGCCGGCCAGCTTGCTGGTATATCCCATCAGGAACCAGAGCATGGCCTGGTTACTGTCGAGCCGCGAAACCGGCGGCAAGACCCCGTTGGCGTCGGCGGTCAGGAAAAGGATGGTCTTCGGATGACCGCCGACGGGAGGTTCCTTGGTGTTGGAAAGGAAACCGAGTGGGTATGAGGCGCGCGAGTTGGGTGTCAGGCGGTCGTCTGCGAGATCGAACTTGCCATCGGGGTACATCATCGTGTTTTCAATGATTGCTCCGTGGGACAGGACATCGTCATGGTGAAACACTGCTTTGTATATCTCGGGTTCCTTTTGTGGATCGAGATCGATCAGCTTGGCGTAGCAGCCGTTCTCGAAGTTTCCCACTCCGTGGTCGGACCAGCCATGCTCGTCGTCTCCCAATAGCGCCCGCCGCGGATCGGCCGAAAGGGTCGTCTTGCCGGTGCCGGACAGGCCCAGGAGCAGGGCGATGTCCCCGGCCTGACCCTCGTTGGCCGAGCAGTGCAACGGCAGGATGCCGGCACTGGGCAGGTAGTAGTTCATCACGGTGAAGATCAGTTTCTTGACGCTGCCTCCGTAGGCCGAGCCGTAGATTACGCCCATGCGCCGATCGAGATCCATGGCGACCGCCATGTCGGACGTCCCGCCGTTTCCGGGCAACTCGCGCAGTTTTCCCGCGTAGCGTTCGGGATCGAGCTTGTCGTAAGGACAGACGAACAGCGTGAACGGGCGCTTGGCGAAAACCGAGTTGCTCAAGTCGGCCGGCAGGAGTCGGAACATGTTGTCGGTAAACAGGGCCGTCAGGGCCTTGTCGCTGATCGTCTTGACGGGTAGGGCCCAGCGGGAGTCGGCGCCCAACACACGTTCGGTGACGTAGAGCCTGTCCTTGCCTGCCAGGTTGGTCAGGATGTCGTCGAGGAGCATGTCGAAAGTCCCGGGCTCGATGGGCAGGTTATTGGGCGAGTCCCAGTCGATATCGGCCTCGCTCTCGGGCCGCCTGACTATGATGGTGTCCTTGGGGCTCCTGCCCGTCGACTCGACCGGCGTCCAGGTGACCAATGCGCCCTGCGGAGCCGCCAGCGCCTCGTGGCGTTCCAGGCTGTGCTGGATGAGTTGCTTGCGCGGCAGGTTGTCAAAGACCTTTTCATGTTCTTCGAAAAGTTTCCTGATTCTTTCGGGCAGCGACATGATTTTACACCTCGTATAGCTGTTATATGGGTTTGAGAGCCTGAATCATGCTCCAACAGGATTTGTTTTTCAAATGGTTTCGGTTCTTGAAAAAAACTGTTGCAAATATCCGCACGATGCACGAGACTGCACTCGTTTACAGGGGCGCGGTCTAGGGAAGCTCGGTGAAAGTCCGACGTGGTCCCGCCGCCGTGAGCGACGACGAAACCGGCAATTATGCCACTGGGGCAACCCGGGAAGGCGCCGGAAGTAGGATGACTCGCAAGCCGGAAAACCTGCCTCGCCCTGCAACCAGTCAGTTCTCTCCGCGGAGCGAGAATGCTGGATCGACTCTTTCCGGTTGTCATCCATTTCATATTGCTCGTCTTGCAAGGACTGCTCGTCTGCCAGTCGGCCGTGGCCGGCGAGGCGACCGCCGGAAATAAGTCTGACGATGAGTTGGTGCGCGAGCTCGATGGCCAGGAACTCGAGACGGTGGTTATCAAGGCCGGGCGCATCAATCTTGCCCAGGATTCTAGCGCCTTCGCCGAAAGGCTTACGGTCAAGAACGAGATCGACCGGATGCGCTCGGTCAGCGATGTGCTGTCCGACGCGGTCGGCGTGCAGGTGCGCCGGCTGGGCGGACTGGGCTCCTACGGCGCCGCCAGTATCAGGGGCTCGACGCCGAACCAGGTGCCGGTCTACCTGGACGGAGTGCTGCTGAACGCCGGCGGCTTCGACTCGGTCAATCTCGGCGACCTCTCGCTGGACTCGCTGGCCGAGATAGACATCTTCCGGGGGCAGACGCCGGCGAGCTTGGGCACGGCCGGAATCGGGGGGGCTTTAGTGCTGAAAACCAGGAGCTTCGAGCGGCCGCTTCTGGAAATAGCCGCAAGCTGCGGCTCGTGGAACAGCTACCGGCTCTATTCGCTTCTGGCAAGGCGATTCGCATTCGTGAAGCTCCTGGCGTTACTGAGCCTGTCGTCCTCGCGGGGCGACTTCTTCTACCTGAACCGCAACGGCACACTTTTTGACAGCGGCGACGACAGGATTATCAGGAGGCAGAACAACGCCAATAGGACCCTGGCCGCTTTGCTCAAGCTTGAGAGCGAAGCCGGTGAGTGGAACTTTCGCCTGAGCGACGACTTTCACGGCAAGCTGCAGGGGGTGGCGGGAATAGAGAGCCTTCCCACCCAGGAAGCAAGTTTGTCGACCATGCGCAACCTGCTCGATCTGCGCGCCGCTGGAACCATCAGTGATCGCTTGCTTTTAGAACTCAACGCGAGCCATTTGTTTTTATTTGAAAACTTCGACGACAGTTACGGGGCGCACGGCGAGCTTGGCCTGAAGAGGCAGCACACCATTACAGACACCCACGCGCTTGCACTGGGTGCAGAAGCTAAGCTCGAGACCGGCACGGAACATTTCTCGACCGCCGGCCTCGAGCTGCGCTGGGAGCGACTTACAAGCCGCGACGAAGTGGACATGCTGCAAGGCAGCCCCAAGAGCCGGTTGCGGGCGGGGTTGGCTCTCGGTCATGTCTGGAACCCGGCCGACGACTTTTTCGTCCAGCCCGGCCTGCGCCTTTCATACCTGCACTCGTCATTCGGAGGCGGGACGCTTCCGGGCGGCCTGGGGGACATTGCGCCCGTAGATGCGGACGATTTCGTCTGGCAGGCCTCGCTGGGAACCCGCTGGGAAATCGGCTGCGGGCTTACCATCAGGGCCAACGCCGGGCGCTACGTGCGTTTTCCCGACCTGACCGAGATGTTCGGGGACCGCGGCGCGACAATCGGCAATCCCGATCTGCTGCCCGAGCGGGGGATCAACGCCGATGCCGGCCTGGGCTACCTGTTGATCGGGCAAGGGCCGCTTACGATGCTGCGGGCCGGCGCCGCCTGGTTCGGCAACTGGTCGGACGATCTGATCAGCTACGTGCAGAACTCGCAGTCCTCGGTGCGTCCCGAGAACGTGTCGGCGGCCGAGATCCTCGGGCTGGAGTGCAGCCTGCGAGCCTCGCTCTGGAATGCGCTCAGCTTGTCTGCGAACTACACCTACATGCATGCCGTGAACCGATCGCAGGTGGTCTATTACCGCGGCAAGCGCCTGCCCGGCAGGCCGGCGCACGAGATCTACGGCAAGATCGAGTTCGGGCGCGCGCGAAGCGGCCAGGGGCTGCGCCTGTGGGCCGACGTCGACTACGCAGGGAACAACTACCTCGACCAGGCCAACCTCAAGGAAGACGTGCTGGCCCGCCTGCTGTTCGGGGCCGGCCTGAGCCTGGAGGACATGCGCCGCGGGCTGGTTATTACGGTCGAGGTAAAAAACCTGACAGACAGCTACGTGCTGACCGACGCGGACGGCGGACGCCGCCCGCTGAGGGATTTCGAGGCATTTCCACTGCCGGGACGCACGGTCATGGCAACCGTGCGCTGGCGCATCTAACCTGGAGGAGAAGAAGATGAAGAGCGGAAGATTGGTTCTGGCCGAGGCGGCGGCTGTTTTGGCGATGTTGTCGGCTTCGGCTTGCGGCGGAAGCGGCGGTAACGACGTCAATCACGGAGCCAAGGCAGCGCTGGTTGTCACCACCGATTATCAGACCGGTTCCTACGCGGCCGTCGATCTCGAGGATCACAGCGTCGTAAAAAACATCGCGGTCATACATTCGGACGCCGTCTGTCGCTACGACCCGTTGAGCGGGCGTCCCTTCATCGTCTCGCGCCTGGGGGCGGACGCGGTTGAGGTCGTCGACCCCGAGACCCTGGCGGTTGCGGGCGAGTATTCTGTCGGAGCGGGCAGCAACCCCCAGGACATCGCGCCCGTGTCCGACTCGCGAGCCTACGTTCCCCGCTACGGCGATAAGGATCTGCTGGTGGTGAATCCGGAAAGCGGAGCGGAAGTCGAGAAGATCGACCTGTCCGCCTATGCCGACGCCGACGGGGTCCCCGAGGCGGCCTGGGCCGTCGCGCACAAAGGCAAGGTCTACTTGACCTTGCACCGGTTGGACAATTTCACGCCCACCGACCATAGCTCGATGCTGGTCATCGACGGAGTGAGCGGCGCGGTCGAGGCCGAGGTCAATCTGACGGCCACCAGCCCCTACGGCAAGCTCAGGTACAACCCTTTCATAGACAGGATAGTTCTGGTCGAGGTCGGCTCGTTCGGCGTCCTGGACGGAGGCGTTGAGTATTTCAACCCGGACGACAACACCGTCGGCGGCCTGTTGGTCAGCGAGGAAACTCTGGGCGGCGATCTGAGCGACGCCGTGATTCTATCGGATACCAAGGGCTACGCCGTAGTGGGCGTATCGCAGCCGGACTTCAGCGTGATCACCCGTGTGGTAAGCTTCAATCCCTCGACTGGCGCCAAGATCGCCGATCTGTCGATCGGGCAGGGCTACGATCACGCCTTCATCGAGTTGACCCCGGACGGCTTGCAGCTCTGGGTAACCGACCGCAACAGCGCTACCCCGGGCATAAGGATCTTCGACACCAAGGACGACCAGGAGATAACGACCGAACCGATCGACACCGGCCTGCCCCCCTTCATGACCTGTTTCATTCCCGACTAGTAAAAAAGGGGTCACACATAGCTCCATGCCGGTTATCGAATTGTTGGGAAGATTGATCACTTGGAATGGATCGGATAGCATACTTCCATGGCAATGCTTGACGACGTCCGGGAGAAGATTGCGGGGCAGCAGTATGAGTTCTCCAGGCACGCTGTCGATCAGAGCATCGTCCGTGACATCAGCGTTGCCGAGTTGGAACAGGCAGTGTCAAACCGGAGCGAGGTGATTGAGGACTATCCGGAGGACAAGTACGGACCGAGTTGCCTGATATTAGGGTTCACGTTTGTCGGGCGGCCGATTCATGTGCAGTGCAGCTACCCGGCCCGGCCGCTGATCAAGATTATCACGTTGTATGAACCTGACACAGATCTCTGGATTGACTATCGGATCAGGAAGACGGATTGACGAGGTGAAAGAATGAAAGAGATAATGGTCGAAGCCGAAGTGACCTACACACTAGAGCACAATGGCAAGTTCTTCATTATTGAACACGTGCCGGCACGAGTGTGCAGAGAGAATGGTGAACAATACTTCTCTCCGGAGACCGTGGAGCGCATCCAGGCCATCGTCAAGAGCAAGAAGAAACCGGATAAAGTTATCAAAACCCCGGTCTACAGGTACGCATGAAAGATGCCCAACCCCTGCGACCACGACAGTGAAATCAAGCCCAGCCCATGTGCCATAGAAATGGTTGTAAAGAACCTGCTTCATACCCGACTGAGGCAGTCCGCCTGTTTTGTATTAGACTGCTTGTGATTATCGAAACAGTATCGGTACGAGCAATGTTCGCTCGTCTCCCAGATCGTCCTCGAATTGCACGACCAACTCTCCATCTTCATTGCTGGAGTGTGGAGTGTATGAAACGGTTGTCTTGTAAACCACAGAGGAGTTTGTGTTGTATTCGACTGGCAATGAAACAGAATTGCCCTGTTGGTCTGATAAGCCTTGTATAGAAAAGGATTTTCCAGGAGCGGCCAGTTTTGTTAGCCGTGACGGAGAACGGTTGCAAAAAAGGTAGATACAGACCTCGATATCTTGTTTCTCGTGAATATTGGTCGTATCAAAGCGAATCGGGTTCGGCTTGATGATCGGAAGCGTTCCAACTGCTGAATCATGAATGTTATTTGGATAATCCGGGTCTTCCCCAATTGTTAAAGGCACCCTCATCGTCGGGCTGGTGGGATCGCTGGTTTCGATCACCAGAGTCGCACTGACGTTACCCTTGGATTTCGGTTCATAAAAAAAAGGCCCATACATTCCATGGTACTGCCCGCATTCAATACTGCCGTGGAAAGCGGAAGGAAAAACATAGTTGAGAAAATCTTCCTTGAGGAAATAGAAATCTGGATCACCGTCAAGGTGGATTGCATCGATAGTCACATCTTCCGATCCAATGTTATACAGGCCCACGTATGCCATAGCTGCATCGTCGCCTGACAACAGCGCCGGATAGCGAATTGGATTCGGGTTGATCCATAGTCTGCCACGGATGCCGTCGTAATGCTCCTGGTTGTCGATTTGTGCATAGTCGGCACATGCACTCGCAGCATTCGTCAATAGGAAGAAACCCATGCACAGGATGATCTTTTGCATGCAAATCTCCGCTGGCTTTAGGCGGCAATTCACTTATAATGACCTTGTCTCACATTGAATTGTCTCATTTTCTTCAAGAAAAAAGGAACAAGAAAAGGAAAAGGTATCTCTCTCTTGACTTTGTTCCCGATATGGGTACAGACGTACCCAATATGGGTACACTCTCTCCGACTGAGGCAGGTCGTCAGGCCCCGCCGGCGACGCTGCGCAGGCGCTCGAGAATCTTCTCCAGCGCTCCGATATAGTCTGAGCGGATGCGGGCGAAGATCTCGTCCGCCACCTTGTCCGAGTATAGGTGGGAGGTGCGGTTGCGATCGGTGAGCATGTCCAGGAAGACGCTCTCTTCATCGAGCCAGCCGATGCGGAAGGCTTCTTCCAGGCTCTCGCGCGGAGTGCTGACATTGATGCCCCGGGCGAGCAGGAAGCGCCGCAGGGTTTTCCAGAGCAATTCGACCGAGAACTCGAAGCGCTGAATTGTTCCATCCCTTTCGAGCTGCTCGCGGGCGCGATCGACCCCCTCTCGGAGACGTTCGACGGCCCGCTCGAACCTTTCGATCGCATAACCAATCTCAGCGCTCATAGATCACCTTCCCGGTCTCTTCGATTATCCGGCGGAAGGCCTCGTCGACCGATGCCAGATGCACGATGTCCACCTTGTACAATCCCCGGATGGCGTCGATTCGCTCCCGGGCTGCGCGCAGGGCGGAGACGTCCATCTCGGGTCCATCAATGGCGAAGTCGAAATCAGCGTGCGGGTCGTTGTTCTCGGTGGCCCGCGAGCCGAAAAGAATCACCCGCTCGGCCGAGAGAACTTCCTTCAGCACCTCCAGCACCCCGCTGATGATTTCACTCTCCCGCTCGGCCATGCAACTCACATACCGCAGCCCGCCGCCAAAGCGCAATAAAAAGTGGGCCGGTCCGGGGGATGCCGAGTCGCTCGAAAGGCTTGAATATCCATCTGCTGCTGGTAGTCTAGGATGGATTTAGACCTGTTGGAGGACTCATGAACGGGATGTCATGTTCGATGCTGGTTTTCATGCTGGCATCCGGGGCGCCGGTCGCGGCTGGCGCTGGTGGGGCGCGCTTGAGCGCCCGAGAGATGCTCGAGAAAGTTGACGACCTTTACCGGGGCAATTCTTCTTACGGGAAGATGACAATGAAGGTCGTCACCGGGCACTGGACCCGGGAGATGAAGATCGAGGGCTGGTCGAAGGGCAAGCAGAAGTCGCTGATGCGCATCCTGTCTCCGCGCAAGGAGAAGGGCACCACTACCCTCAAGTCGGGCAACAACATCTGGAACTACCTGCCCAAGGTGAAAAGAGTGATCAAGGTGCCGTCGTCGATGATGGGCGGCTCCTGGATGGGCTCGCACTTTACCAACGACGACCTGATCAAGGAGTCGCGCATGTCGGACGACTACGACTTCAAAACCACCTTCGAGGGAAAGCGCAACGGCGAAGACGTGGTCGACATCACCTGCACGCCCAAGCCCGAGGCGGCCGTCGTCTGGGGCAAGCTGGTGGTGACCGTGCGCACCAGCGACATGCAGCCGCTGGCCGTTCTTTACTATGACGAAGACCTGGAACTGGCTCGGACCATGACTTTCTCGGAGATAAAGGAAATGAGCGGCCGGCGCATCCCGACCGTCATGAAAATGGTGCCGGCCGACAAGCCCGCCGAATACACCATGTTCCGCTACAACGAGATCAAGTTCGACGTGCCGCTGAAAGACGACATCTTCTCGCTGCGCAGCTTGCAGCGCTGAAGAAAGGTATCCATGAACACCCTGCGCATCGGCTGGCGCAGCATCTGGCGCAACAAGAGACGCACCGCTATTACCGCAGCGGCGGTGGCCCTGAACACGGCCATCTTGATCGTCAGCTACGGCCTGATGGACGGTATGATCGTCGACACCGTCCACAGCGTGACCAACATGCTGACCGGCGACGCTCAACTGCATGCCCCGGGTTACCGCGCAGACCGATCATTTTACAAGTCGGTCCAGAATGTCGACCAGGTACTGCTAGCCGCGCGGCAAGCAGGGATTGACGCCTCGCCGCGCTCATACGGGTACGGGTTGGTCTCGGTGGGGCACAAGTCGGCCGGCGCCCGCTTCTGGGGGATCGATCCGCGCCTGGAGCGTAAGGTCTTCGGTCTGGCCGGGCAAATGTCCGCGGGAGAGTTCATCTCCGAAAGGAGAGAAGCCGCCGGGGATAGTGAAACCGTCGGGCGGGATATCGTCCTGGGACGCAAGCTGGCCAAGTCGCTTCATGCCGTGGTCGGCTCGGAGATTGTGGCGGTGGTGCAGGCGGGCGACGGCTCCCTGGGTAACGAGTTGTTCACGGTAAAGGGCGTTCTCAAGTCCGTCGGAGAGGAAGTCGACCGTGCGGCCGCCATTATCGACAAGCGTGACTTCGAGGACCTTTTCGTCTCGAAGGGCCGGATTCACGAAGTCGCCTTCAACGCCCACGGGCGCCTGACGCCGGAGCAGGTTGTGGCCGCTTTAAAGCCGGCCACAGCCGGCATGGAACTGTTCAGCTGGAAGCAGCTTCTGCCGGCGCTTGCCGACATGGTCAACATGTTCGATGCCGCGATCTGGATTTTCGGCATGATCTTCTTTTTGGCGGCCGGCCTGGGGGTGATGAACACCATGCTGATGGCCACCTACGAGCGCATGCGCGAGTTCGGCATGCTCAAGGCCATGGGCGCGACCCCATGGCGCATCATCAGGGATGTTTCGGCCGAGGCCCTGATGCTGGCGCTCTTCTCGACCGCCATCGGCCTGGCGATTGGAATCGGCGCCGACGTCTACTTTCACGCCTGGGGAATCGATCTGTCCGGCCTGGGAGGCGACGTGGTCTTTTCAGGGATCGCCTTCAACCCGATCTGGCGCGCGACCATAACGACCACGGGTGTTATCGCCCCGGTGGTGGTGATGTGGTTGGTGTGCCTGTTGGCCGCCCTATGGCCCGCATCCAAGGCCGCCCGGCTCGACCCGGTCAGGGCCATCAATCATGTCTGAGGGGAGGTGAGGCCATGAGACGACTCGTTGCTCTCGCCTGGCGCAGTATTTGGCGCAACCGCCGGCGCACCATCATCACGGTCGTGTCCATCAGCCTGGCTTTGGCGCTGTCCGTATTTTTTATCGCCTTCGCCAACGGCATGTACGCCAAGATGGTGGACAACGCCGTGCGCATGCAGGCCGGGCACATGACCATTGAAAACGTCGAGTACCCGGATGCCCCGGCCATCGACCTGACGGTGACTGACAGCGGAGAACTGCGCAAGAGAGTCGAAGGGTTGCCGGGCGTTGAGCGCACCAAGGCGCTGGTCATGGGGCAGGGCGTTGCAAAATCCGGCGGCGGTTCGGTCGGTGTGGCGGTAATGGGTATAGAGCCCGCGGTAGAGGCCGTAAGTTCTCCACTGGCGAAAAAGCTTATCGCCGGCAGTTACTTGCAGGATGGTGACGAACGCAAGGTGATCGTGGGGGCCGAACTGGCCAGGCGCCTCAAGCTGGGCAAGAAATCAGAGGCCGTGAGGATCGCCTCTTTCTTCGAGCCGCTGCTTATCCAGTTCGGTGTACGAATCGACTCGCTCGTGGAGGATGTGCGGGTGCGCCTGGCGGTCGGCAAGAAACTAGTCGTCTCGACCAACAACATAGACGGTGAACTGGTCGAGGAACTGGTGCGGGTAAAAGGCGTCTTTGAGACCGGCGCTGTTGAGGTCGACGCCTATATCATCCAGCTGCCAATCGATTTCTGCCGCAGGCTGTACGGGATGAGCGCACGGCAGTCAACCCAGATAGGTGTGCTCGTTAAAAATGCCGACGAACGCGATGAGATTCTCGAGCAGGTCAGGGGCCTGGTGCATGATCCTCGCGCGACCGTCGTCCCCTGGGAAAAGGTGCTGCCCGATCTTGCCGCCTACATCGAGGTAGATGGCGGCTCGAACATAATCTTCCAGGGCATCTTCATCTTCTTGATCTTGTTCATCATCTTCAACACTATCTTGATGTCGGTACTCGAGCGCAAGCGCGAATTCGCAGTGCTTTTGGCAATTGGAACACCGCCGGCAAGATTGAAATGGCAGATCCTCATCGAATCGGCTTTTGTCGGCCTGATGGGCTGCTTCTTCGGGTTGGGCATCGGCGGGGTCAGCGCTTACCTGGTGCAGGTATACGGTATCGACATCTCGGGCCTGTATTCCGAAGGTATGTCCGTGTCCGGGTTCGCGGTGGATACGATTCTGCACGCCCGGCTGACGCCGCTGTTACTGGCTGTCATGGGCTCGATCGTCTTCTGCGCGACGCTGCTCATAAGTCTGTACCCCATGGGCCAGATCAAGCGCATTCGGCTGGCCGACGTCTTGAGAGGATAGAGCCATGGAAGCCATCGTCAAGTTGCAGTCGGTGACCAAGGACTACGGCAAGGGAGATGTCGTCGTTCACGCCTTACGCGGCGTCGACCTGGAGATCGAGAAGGGTTCTTTCGCGGCAGTGGCCGGGCCGTCTGGTTCTGGAAAGAGCACGCTTCTGAACATCATCAGCGGGTTGGACCGAGCCAACTCGGGCACGGTGCTGGTGGACGGCCTGGACGTGACCGCCATGAGCCGCAGCCGGCTCAGCCGGCTGCGGCTCATGCGCATCGGTTTCGTCTTCCAGTCCTACAACCTGCTGCCGGTGCTGACCGCCTACGAGAACGCCGAGTACGTCCTGATGATGCAGGGCGTGCCTGCCAAGGAACGCCGCGAACGCGTAATGGCCTTGCTGGCCGAGGTAGGTCTCGAGGGCATGGAGCGCCGCTTTCCGCGCGAGCTCTCCGGCGGCCAGCAGCAGCGGGTGGCCATCGCGCGGGCGATCGCCTCCGAGCCGGCACTGGTGCTGGCCGACGAACCAACCGCCAACGTCGATTCGAAGACGGCCGCCGCCCTGCTGGACCTGATGGCCAGGCTGAACGAGGAGAAGAACGCAACCTTCCTGTTCTCGACTCACGATCGCAATGTCATGCAGCGGGCCGGGCGGCTGATTGTGCTCACGGACGGAGCGATTTCCCAAAATGGAGCGGCGGACATACCGGGGGAACATGAATAGTCGCGCAGCCGCAAGCCTGTTTTTCTTGTCCTGGATACTCACAGCCATGCCGGCCGCGGCCCTGGTCGGAGACAGTGACGGGAGTTTCGGGCTTGACGGCAGCCTGCGTACCGTCACGGCCGCAACGGTCAACTACGATTATCCCTTGTTCTTCGGCGCCGACAATCGGGCGGACGGACTCTCGCAGACGATCCTGCGCCTTACGGCCGGCGGCAGGCCCGCAGAGTGGTTGAGCTACGAAGTCCACGGGGTGCAGGATCTCAGCCTGAGCAGTTTCTCAGGCCAGATGCTCCCCGGCTTCGGTATGCCGGGTGCGGGCGGCGGCGCCGTTCGCTACCGGGCTGTTGATCTGAGCTGGGAATGGGCCGGGCAGGACGACGTGCGCGCCCAGATGTGGCTCGATCGCTGCAACTTGAAATTCAGGTTGCCGTTCGCGGACGTGACGATTGGAAGACAGGCGATTACCTTTGGCAAGGCCTACTTTTACAATCCCCTGGATATTTTTCTGGCGTTCGATCCGCGCAGCTTCGATCGGGACTACAAGGCCGGCGTGGACGCATTACGCATCGCCGTACCCCTGGGCGACTTCTCCGGACTCGACCTGATCGGCGTTGCGGGACGTGAGGTCGGGTTGTTCGGAAGCTACCCGACGGACGATCTGGCCGACGCCGACTGGCGCGGCTCGGCCCTGCTGGCGCGCCTATTCACGACCGCCTGGGAGTGGGACATGGCCCTGCAGGGCGGCAAGGTCTACGGCGGCTACCAGCTCGGCGGGGCCGTATCCGGCGAGCTTGGCCCGCTGGCCGTGAGGGCCGAGGCGGCCTACCTGTTTGCCGCGGGCGGCGACGAGTTGACGGCGGTGCTCGGGGCGGGCCATCGCTTCGAAAATACACTCGATATCGAGGCCGAGTATCTTTACAACGGCGCCGGCGACCCGGACGACATGGTGACGTCATTCATGCGGGTGGGCGCGGGGGACAGCTACCACGCCGGACGGCATATCATGGGAGTGGTCGCGACATACGAGATCCTGCCTATACTAACGGGCTCGCTGGCCTGGATCTTCTCTTTCTCGGATTTCTCCAGCCTGATCCAGCCGGGACTTTCGCTGTCCGTCTCGGACGAGGCCGATTTCATGTTCGGCGCTATGATCGCTTTAGGAGCGCGTCCCAAGGGCGACTCGGTGCTTAATATGGACTTGAGAAGCGAATTCGGTAGCTACCCGAATTTTTACTACATGGAGTTCAAGTTCTACTTCTGAGTCAGAAATAGTACCAGATGGTGGCGTAGTCGTTCGGATCTTCACCGCTTGCCGCCAGGCGATTGAGATATGTGAGGATCGGAACATCCGCGTCCACGAAGCTTTTTCGCTCGACTATGTTCTTCTCCCAGGGATGGAACTCGTAGATCCGCGCCCCGTCCGGGGCGATGGCCAGCAGCGAGCGGTGCTGAAGTGCGCGCAAGTGGTTCTTGCCCAGTCGGGGCACGTTGTAGACCACCGCGTCGGTGCGCCGGGTGCCCGGCAGCAGGCGGCTTTCTTCCTTTTGTTCCTGCAGCAGCCTGGCCATCGGCACTCGGTAGGCGGCCATCTCCTCTTCTCCCTTGGCGACGAAAGTGTAGTACGGGTCTATGCCGATGCGGCGCAGCAGCATGCGCAGCCTGGTGGACTCGAAGCGGCGCGAGACGAAGAAGGTATACACCTGCTGGTTGTAGGCGCTGATTCCCCGTCGTCGGAGACGATCGATGGCCGCGACCATCTCGGGTGTGATCTCGTAGGGGTGCTCTACGTGGGTCATCAGGCACAACTCGCGCCGGCCGGGCAGGCGGTAGGAGCCCAGCAGGTCGGCCAACGACTGGGTTATGCGCATGGGCAGCGTGACGGGCACGCGGCTTCCGATGCGGATCAGATCAATGCGTTCGATTGCGGACAGCTTGTCGAGCAAACTGCGCAGGCGCTCATCGCTCATAACCAGCGGGTCGCCGCCGGTGATCAAAACCTCGCGGATGGCCGGGTGCGCTGCGATCCAGTCGACGGCGGCGTCGATCTTGGACTGCGGAGCGAGCGACCCCGGGGCCAAAGGTTGTTCGATTTCCCAGTTGCGCTGGCAGTAGACGCAGATCTGAGGGCAGGAATTGTAGGGTTTGAGGATGCAAACTGCCGGGTAGCGCCGGGTGACCAGTTCCACCGGCGAGGTGTAGTGTTCGCCCATGAAGTCGAAGAACACCTCGCGATTCTCACGGTGCTCGATCATGGCCTCGATGTAGCTCGGGGGCGGTAGAACCTGGGCCCGAACCGCCGCGTCGCGCGGCCCGGCCTGCTCATCCATGAGTGAGGCGTAGTATGGCGTGATGCCGACCGGGATGCGATTCTGGTTGGCCCGCCGGATGGCCGTGGCCTGCTGTTCTTCGATGGACACCACTCGTTCAATCTGCTCGGCTGTTCTCAGCACGTGCTGCGTCTGCCACTTCCAGTTATTCCAGTTCTCGGGCGTGCCACCCAGAACCTTCAGGATCTTGCCGCGCCGCTCGCCGCGCCTGGCAACCGACTCCGGCTCCAGTCCGTCCTGGTAGCGATCCATGATTTTTTCAACGTGTTGCCAAAGCCGATCGAGTTGTTCAGAGCGCTGTTGGGAAGCCTGCTCGGCTGGAATATCGAGAGGAATGGGGGAAAACTCTATCATCTTGATCGCGCAGTGACCCTCGATGCCCTTGAACAGGTTGATCAGATCGGCGAAGAAGCCGGGGCTGAGATCCGGCCGGGCCTTTCCCCGGGCCAGGTCCCACAACGCCTCGGTGGTGCTGAAGCCGGCCAGGGCATCCGAGGAGGCCCGGCCAATGGAATGTAGAGCCAAGATGCAATCGCGGCGGCGGATCATATCGTTTGGCGCGAGTCCCTGTTGCGGATCGGGGGGCTCGACATCGCGCCGCTCGAGCCAGGCATGCAGCACGCGGTGTGCCTCGGTCAGCGTATCGGCGTCTGCCAATTGCCGAAACAAGTCTCCGGCTTCTTGCCGCAGGGCCGCGGGCGTGAACTTATCTTCTGGATTCCACAATGTTTTTTATCTCCTTTTGCTTTCCAGAAGCCACCAGGGCGAGGCTACGTCACAGGGCCGACCTTGCTGCATCGGGTTCGCTTCGATTGTGCCGTCTTTCTTGACCTTGAAGTTCGTCTCTAACAGGGGTTCTCCGTCGAAGCTCATCTTGCAGTGCCACAAGCCGCTATGCTTAGTAAACGACTCGTCATCCGATTTAGACCCGGGATATGTGAGCACGAAGGGCAACGGAACGGCGTAACGGGTCAGGTGAGTGTGCCGGTTCCTGGCGTTGATGTTCGTCAGCGCCTTGATGGCGCCCGATTTGCCGACGATAACCGGTTTACCGTCTATGAAGCAGCGGGCCGTCAGCGCCTGGGTCTTGGGGCCGATCGCGAAAACTATGAGCCAGGGGCGCTCGCGGGTGATTGGATCGACGCGAATCGGGTCCGGTTGGTAGGCCAGCCAGACCTTGTTCGCAAGAGGCTCGGGGCTCAGATCGATATCGCCAAAGTCGTGTTTCTCGCCCGTCGCACCGACAGTGTAACTCGCTCGAAAACGAGTCGCCTGCGGCATGGGCTCGCCGGACCGGGGCCGACACTCGGCGGTTCCCTCCGGCCGGCCGGGCCTACGCTTGATACCGCAACGCAATTGCTCTACGCCTGCCGAGATTGTCAGGCTGTCATCCTCTTCCACTTCGCCCCACAGGCGCACGAAGAAATGGCCGAGCTTGTCTTTGTCGTAATATGGCGTGATCTCCAGCGGGGAGGGTACTCCTTTTACCGCTGGCGGCGGCCGGGGCGGCGTGAATTTGCTCGCGTACCACCATCTGAAAGGCGATCGGAATGCGCCCGCCGTGATGCGCGGCGCAGTGGTTGGTTCGGGTTTGAGCCCGGGAGAGGCTCGCGAGTTATCTGTTTGGTGAGGGACACCCAGCAGGGCCAACAGTTCGTCGAGCAGGTTCTTGCGGTTTTTAGAGTCTAGCCCGGGAGCCTTGAGCTGATCGAGCAGGGCCATCATGCCGGTGAAGACTCGATCTGCCTCTTCGCGGCGGTGCTGATACTCTGCATTGGATATGCGACAGGCATTGTAGTCGTGGCACAAAGCCAGCATGCGGTGCATCATTACCTGCACCAACTCGGAGGGATCCCTGAGCTTCTCTTTCTCGACACCGGCCCCGACCGAGAAGCTGCCGATCGAGAAGCTCAGCTTGGCCTTGAGACTTTCGTAGCGTACGCGGTAATCATCGCAGTCCTGACGGACGATTTCCCCAATGGGAGCCGGGCAGCGATACGAGCTGTAGGTTGCGCAGCCGCCGAACAACACGAGTACAGAAACGCCAACGATCGGCCTCATGTTCCGGCCCTCTGATCTTCTCGTGTGGCCTCGATCTTGTTTGGCAGGATACGGGTCTCGACTCTCCACCAGGGATGCAACATATCTCCGGATTTGCCGAGCTGTCCGTCGAGCGGCTCGAGCTTGCCGTCTTTTTTAACCTTGAAGAGCAACTCGCGCACTGGCACGGCGTCAACCATGACGCGGCAGAGCCAGGCGCCGGTTTTAGGAGGCCAGAGTTGCATGCCTTCAGGTAGCGTGCCTTTCGCCCGAAAAACAATAAAAGGCAGCGGAAACTCGTAGTGCCACCATTCGATGAACGGATGGGCGACCGACCGGCTCGAGTGTGGGTTGATCTTCTCATAGCGCGGACGATCCTGCAGCGTGCCGCTCTGGCCGCTGCCGCGGCTGGTCCTGATGGCCCCGGTGACAGCCTGGTCGCCGACCCAGCAGCGGGCGGTGGCCTTCTGGTAGTCGCGCAGGCGCAGGCTGACGAACAGGTGGGGACGCTCGAAGTCGGCAGGAAGTGCGCGCGGCTCGGGCAGGAATGAGAGCCAACCGGCCCGCATGTCGCGATCGTAGTCGATTTTGAAACTCTTCTCGACGCTTTGGGCCACGTCCCGGTCTTCAGAGCCCAGTGTTGCCCATGCGTCGCGGGTGGCGCTGTAGTAGCCTACCTGATAGCCGTAATGCAGCTTGGTAAAAAAGAAGTCCTTGGGTAGCTTGCAGCGGACGACATTCACGCCGTCGCCGTTCTGTTTCACCGGGCAACGCTGCTTCCTGCCGTCATCGAAACGAATCTCGACCTGGTCGTCGGCCTCGATGTGCCCCCAGAGCTTCAGCGCAATTCGCGGCGCGTAGCCGGCCACCTTCATGTTGTGCGGTTTGTCCTTGGATTTGGGCACCCAGACGTGATCGATCGTCGGTCTGCCCCAGTGTGTGATAAGGCGCGGAAAGCCTTCCTTGACGGGTCCCGGAATGGGAGGCAGGTTGAGAGAGCCGAACCAGGGATCGGATGAGAAGAAGGCCTGCTTGCGCACATGCTTTTGCGTATCGTTTTCGGGTTTCAAAGTCGCGGGCGGGGTTTGCTTGCGCGGCGTTGGCTCACCAAGCAGGCGCATCAGTTTCTCGAGCAATTGTTGACGCTGTTGTTGGGTAAGGTCCGACCGTTTCAACTGCTCGCCGAGCGCCACGATGGCCGTCGTACTCTTGTCAATTTCCTCGCGCCGGCGCCGGTAATCCGCCGCGGTCATGCGGCAGGCGTTGAAATCGTGGCACAGGGCCGTCATGCGCGCCGACATCACCTGGATCAGTTCGGAAGGATCGCGTAGCGCCTCCGAGTGGATGCCGGCCTCCAGTTTGGCCGATCCGACGCCGGCGGACAGGTCGACCCGCAGCGACTCGTAGCGGGTGCGGTAGCTATCGCAGTCGTCGCGAATGATCGGACCGATGGGATCGGGGCAGCGGTATTCGCGCGACGCCGCACAGCCGATGACCTGGGCTATGACTACCGTGGACATGAGAAAAATCGCTCGTCTCATCGGGCTATCCTCGCAGGATGCCTTGCTGGGCCTCGAAGAGTCCTGGGGCTCCCAGTCGGGCAAGCTCGATCATCCTGTCCAGCAGTGCCTTGTCGAAGGGTTTTCCCTCGGCGGTTCCCTGCACCTCGATGAACTCGTTCTCCCCGGACATGACGAAGTTCATGTCGACGTCGGCGGCGGAGTCTTCGCTGTAGTCGGGGTCGAGCAGAACCTGGCCGTCTACCACGGCACACGATACGGCGCATACCGGTCCCTTGGACGGGGAGGCGGGCAGTTTGCCACCGGCGACCAGCTTGCGGACGGCCATTTCGACAGCCACGAAACCGCCTGTGATGCCGGCCGTGCGGGTTCCGCCGTCGGCCTGGATGACGTCGCAATCGACGGTGACGGTGCGCGGGCCGAGCGCTGCGAGATCGTACGCCGCGCGCAGCGAGCGCCCGATCAGCCGCTGGATCTCCTCGGAACGTCCGCGCTTCCTGCGCGGCACCCGCCCCGGTGTAGAGCCGGGCAGCATCGAGTATTCGGCGGTGATCCAGCCGCTGCCGTCGCCCTTGCGCTTGAGCCAGGCGGGGACTTCCTCGGCAAACGTGGCCGCGCACAGCACGACGGTGTTTCCGAATGAAATCTGCACTGAGCCGGCCGGATCCTTCTGGATGCCGGTGAGAATGTTGATTTTCCTGAGTGCATCGTTTTTCCTGCCGTCTGCGCGGGTCATGTAATGAGACTCCCTGGTTGTTAAATCTTCAGGATCCTGACTTTGTAAAGCAACACCACGATCATGGCGATGGGAACAATCACCCTGACGGCCCACAGCCAGGCGATGAAGAGAGACCCAAATTTCGAGCCCGTCCGGAACTCTTCTTTTATCCGAGCCAGCGGGGCGAACCAGCCGATGAAGACGGCGATCAATATCCCTCCCATGGGAAGCATCCAGTTGGAAGCCAGGTAGTCGACGGTGTCGAAGAAGTTCTTGCCGACGATGCTCTTCCAGGAGCCGAAGATTCCCTCGCTTCCAGCCAGGGCGGAGGGGATGCCGAAGATGAATATCAGAGCCCCGGGAATCAGGGTGGCCTTTTTCCGCGACCAGCCGAAAGAATCGATGAAGTGCGAGGTGACCACCTCGAGCAGCGAGATGGCCGAAGTCAGGGCGGCGAAGGCGAGCAGCAGGAAGAACAGAATCGCCAGAAGCTCTCCGCCGGTGATCTGCGAGAAGACGACCGGGATGGTCTTGAAAACCAGACCAGGCCCCTGGTTGGGCTCGAAGCCGAACGAGAAAACGACGGGAAAGATGATCAAGCAGGCCATCAGAGCAATCAGCGTGTCAAGCGAGCAGACCATGGCGCTGGCCTTGACCAGGTCGGTTTTCTTGCCCAGATAGCTGCCGTAGGTGAGCATCGCTCCCATGCCCAGGCTGAGTGTGAAGAAAGCGTGTCCGACCGCCTCTAGAACCCCGCCGGCCGTAAGTTTATCGAAATTGGGCGCAAAGACGAAGCTGACTCCGCGCACGAACCCGGGCATGAAAACAGAGCGCACCACGAGAATCAGCATGATACAGAAGAGCATAGGCATGAGGATCTTCGACCAGCGCTCGATGCCCTTCTGCACTCCGCCGAACACGATGCCAATGGTCAGCAGCATGAAAAGCGTGTGCCAGAACAGATTGACGTCGCCTGCGACGTAGAGTTTGTCGAACAGGGATGAGATCTGCTCGGGCGACTTGTCCGCCATGAAGTCGCAGATAGACATCAGCACGTAGTTCAGCGACCAGCCGGCGACCACGCTGTAATAAGAGAGGATGATGAATCCGGTCAGCACGCCCAACCAGCCGACCATTTTCCAGTTGCTTTCGGCACCTGCCAGCTTTCCGAAGGCCACAACCGGCGAGCCTTGTGTGTTGCGTCCGATAACCAACTCGGCGACCATGATCGGGAATCCGACCAAGGCGATCGCCGCCAGGTAGATCAGCACGAAGGCGCCGCCGCCGTTCATCCCGGCGATGTAAGGAAATTTCCAGATGTTTCCCAAGCCGATGGCCGAACCCGCCGCGGCCAGCACGAACCCCATCCGGGAGGCCCACTGAGCTCTTGGCATGCATTCCTCCTCTTGCCGCCGTGGACGGATTCTATAAGGAGAGTGCGCAGATATTCAAGGCTCTTTTGAAAACGGAGATTTTCGCTGCGAGATTGACCCTGGTGGTTATTTGTGTTACTCGTGCCTACAGTGTGCGGGGGGAGCAGGAGGCCGCTCGACATGATATCCCGCGAAGAGGCTCTTGCCCTGGTCGAGGAGAAGGTCCACGACGTAAATCTCAGGCGGCACATGTTGGCCACCGAGGCCGTCATGCGCGCCCTGGCCGAGAGGCTCGGCCGGGACGCTGATGTGTGGGGTCTTACCGGCTTGCTGCACGATATCGATCTCGAGGAGATCGATCACGATCCCAAGCGCCACGCGGCCACCGCGGCGGAGTGGCTTGAGGCTAAGCTTCCTCCGGAGGCGTTGCAGGCTGTGCGCGCGCATAACGGGGAACAACTTGGCATCTCGCGCACTCAGGAATTGGAGCACGCCCTGGCGGCCGCAGAGACCTTGACCGGCCTGGTAGTGGCTACCACGCTGGTGTTGCCAAGCAAGAAGATCGCCGAGCTGAAAGCAAAGAGCGTCCGCAAGCGCATGAAAGAGCCGCGCTTCGCGGCGGGCGTGAATCGCGATATAATCCGGGAGGGTGAGAAGCTCGGGCTGGAGCTATCCGAGTTCATCGAGTTGGGCGTGGAGGCCATGCGGGCGATCGGATCCGAGATCGGATTGTAGGAGTTTTTCGGATTCTGATCACTGGAGGTCCAAGGTGGAAAAGTCGTACAAGGCGTTGCTGGTTCTCGACATGCTGAAGGATTTCGTTGAAGACGACGCGCCGATGAGGGTGCGGTCCGCAAAGGAGACCGTTGACAACATTGCCGGCGAGATCCGTTATGCCCGCGAGAAGGGACGACCGGTGATCTACGTCTGCGATCGGCACGCCGAGGACGATCCCGAGTTCGAGTGCTGGCCGCCGCATGCCGTCGCGGGAACCCCGGGCGCCGAGGTGGTGGAGTCTCTTGCTCCGCGGCCCGGCGACCATATCGTCGAAAAGACCGGCTACTCGGGCTTTTTCCGTACCAGGCTGGAAACTTTGCTGGATGAGATGGAGATCGAGGAGGTCCTGATCTGCGGAGTGCCGACAAATACCAGCGTCTTGTACACAGCGGTCGACGCCCTGCAGCGCGGCCTCAAGGTGATCGTGCCGGAAACCTGCGTGGCCGGCACAAACGATGAAGACCATAAATTCGCCCTGCGGCAGATCAACGAGGTACTCAAGCCGAAGGGCAAGGAATGAGAGGGGAGGACGGGAACATGCGAGAACCAAGAGTGTTTTTCAGTAAGCTTCTTGTGACAGTTGCGGTTGCAGTGCTCATGCCGATCGCCTCGGGTTGCAGCGGCGGCAATACGACGGTCAAGTGCAGCCGGGATACTGACTGTCCTGACGGACAGCAATGCGTCGGGGGCAACTGCCAGTTACCCGGTGACCCCGGGATCATCACCTGCCAGACTTCGACCGAGTGCCCCATCGGCTACGAATGCAAAGACGGCATTTGCCAGCATTACTCTGATGAGCCTGACGGCGGCCAAGATGGCCAAGACGGGGGAGACATCGAGACTCAGGACGGCGGCGATCAGCCGGGCGACAATCCGGCCGATCAGCCGGCAGACGAAGACACCCGCGACTTCTCCAACCTCAACTTTACGTTGGCGGTCAGCCGCGGCGGTTCCTCGGGGCCGGCCACCCAGTGCCTGCTCAACGTCCACCCCCAGGCGAACAAGGGACCGCTCTTGCCCGCTCAGACCCTGGCCGGCGGATACACGCTCTCTGGAAAGGTCCAGAAGAGCGGCTCGCCGGTTGCAGGCGCCGAGGTCTCACTCGCGGCCGAGCACCCAGAGTGCGTGCCCGCGCCGGTCGCGACCGACGCCCAGGGCAGCTATACGTTCTACTTGCCTGGTGGATCCTACCACTCGATGGCGGTCGTGCCGGACGGACTTGTGGGACACGATCGTTTGACTCTTGGCTCGAACACGACCCGAAACATCATGTTACCGGCCACGACGGATCTCGGTGGCGGTCCGCTGTTCGAGTCGGGACCGGTCGACCTGAACAACTGGACGGTGATGGCCTACTACCTGTCGGGAGTCAACGGCGGCGAGCTGGCCAACAACGGGGTGAAAACCGGACCTCCCAACGTCAACGGCATGTTCACGATTCCGCTGGCCGCAGGCGCAACCTACGACTTGCTGGGCTACCCACCGGCCGGGGTCGCCTATCCGCTGCAGGTGCTCTACCCTGATGTTGATCCAGCCGGGGCCGACTTAACCGGCCACTTGGTTCGTGCCGGTGTGACGCTGTCGGGGTCCGTGACCACGGCCGGCGCGGTTGGAGCTCCGGGCTGTGAGATCGGGCTTCTGAATACGGTGGATCCGCGCCTGCATGCGGGCATGACTTCGGGGACAAACGGCCTCTACCAGATCCTTGTAAGAACAGCCAAGACATGGAAGGTGACGATAGTGCCCTCGGGCGCGGCCTTCGCGCAGGGCGCTATGACCTATATTTATCCCGAACTGTTCATATCGACCGACCAGTCCAAGGACATCGAGCTGGGGCAGGGCGAGCACATAGTCTTCACCGGAATCCTGATGGACACCAGCGGCAGCCCGGTGACCGATGCCCAGGTGCGCCTTCTGATAAACCAGGCGCCGCTGGCCGAGGGAAGCTACTCGCTGTGCGATCCCGCGCCGGTAACGACCGCGGCGGACGGAACCTTCGAGATAGCCTGCAACCTGGCACCGTGAGACCCGAGCACCCCCCGCGGCATTGAACATTTTCTACGACGGCGACATACTGCTGTAAGAAACAATCAGGAGAGAGGCGGGTGAGAATGAGATGGGTTCTCGACGCATGTCTTGCGCTTGCGATAGTCTGTCCTTCTATTGTCAGGGCGCAGGCTCGGCCAATCGTCGCGGTCTTCGACTTGAGTGCTGCGTTGCTGTGTGGAGAATCGGCATGAATAACAGGCAATACCTAGTATGCAGAATGGTATCGACGTATGGAGGATTGGGAAATGAGAATACGTTTGTTGAATGCGATCGTATTGTTTCTTGCACTATTCATTTTACACGGTTGTAGTGACGACGGTGGTACCAAGTGTACTGACGTCGATGGGGACGGTTACGGTGCCGGTGAGGACTGTCTTGGTACCGACTGTAACGATGGGGATGCCAATGTAAATCCTGATTCCTCCGAAATACCTTACGACGGCCTGGACAACGACTGCGACTCATCGACACCGGATGATGACCTCGACGGCGACGGTTACCTGAAAGCCGTAGACTGCGACGATGAGAAAGACAGCGTGAATCCAGGCGCTGATGAGAAATGCACAGATGGAGTGGATAACGACTGTGACGGGAAAACGGATGCGAATGATGATGCGTGCGAGGCGTGCTCTGACAACTCGGATTGCGATGACGGTTTATTCTGCACCCTTGATGACGCTTGTCTTTCCGGCGATTGTCAGGGCACTGCGAACAGATGTGACGATGGCAACACCTGCACTAAGGACTCCTGTAGTGAGGAGTACAAGCGATGTGAAAATGTATTTCAGCCCCAAGCCGAGGCCGAAGGTGTCAGTCAACCCGGCACCTGCGATAACAACCAGGACGATGACTGCGACGGCCTGACTGATTCGGACGATCCGAACTGTAACAACTGCGCCGAAGACATGGAGTGCACCGATGGCAACGACTGCACCATGGATACCTGCTCCGGGGGTGATTGCAACAACACACCTCTTGCCGACGGTGTCGCTTGCGATGATGGCCAGTACTGCACTGTTGGTGAGACCTGTCTGGGCGGAACATGCCCCCTTGGGGTGCCCAGAGATTGCGACGATGCTGTGCTCTGCACAATCGACGCCTGCAACGAGCAAACCGACCGCTGCGATAACACCTGGGTTCCTAGACCCGGGGAGGAAGGACTCGATATTACCGACACATGCGAAAATGGCATGGACGATGACTGCGACGATCTCGTTGATAGTGAAGATACAAACTGCTGGGACTGCACGCAGGATAGCCAGTGCGACGACGGAAACATTTGTACTGAAGATGCCTGTGACGGCAATCGGTGTGTCAATGCACCGGTTGCAGGGACGCCACCCTGCGATGATGGTTTGTACTGCACCATCGAAGAAATATGTGTCGATGGCGTCTGCCAGACGGGAAAAGACAGGGACTGTGACGACAGTGAGATCTGTACGGCAGATGCTTGCGATGAAGATGTAAACGAATGCTCTAACGAGTGGCAAGAACGCCCGGGTGAAGAAGGACTGGAGATAAACGGCAGTTGCACAAATAACCAAGATGATGACTGTGACGGACTTACAGATATGGATGATGTTGATGACTGTGATTCGCCATGGACAATCACGCCCGGAACCGGTATCGGGCCGATCTTGGCGAGTCAGGATCGTACCAACTTCTTCAGCCTGGGCCAGGTGCGCGCCGAGTTAGGAGAGCAGGGGACGACCGTCGACTCGGCCGCCTATACGCTCGCGTTTCTCGGCCAGACCATGTCGGCAACAGGTATCGATTCCAACGCCTCCCCGAACCAACAGTTCGACGACGAGGATCACATCATCTCCGTCGTGGCAGGAGGGGGCCTCAACGCCAGGACGATCGAGGGACTGGGAGTAGGTTCGACTCTGGGCGAGGTACATGCCGTGGGCCGCTTTGCAAGCCCCGATCGCTCCGGCATCGTTCCCGCCTATGGCGAGTACCCCGGCGGCAAGATGGAGTACTACTTCGGACAGGGTTTCTTCGTGGGCTACAACAACCTCGACCAGGCCAGTCTGATGACGGTCACGCGTTCCTACCCGCACCCGCCCGATGGGACGATCGATCCGGCGGCAGGCAGGCTCACTTTCGGCGGTACGAGCATCGAATGCGGAGACGGCTACACCACCGGCAGCTTTCGCGACGTGCATCAGGGCATACTAGGCGCGCCCGATTGGGATTACGGTTTCAGCATGGATATCGATACCCAGTACGGAGTACAAACCGTAGATTTCTACCTCGATTCCTACCGCATCCTGGGAATAGAACTGATCGGCGGAGACGACACGGTCTTCATCTACGATGTCGATCGGTTGGTGATCATATCGCTCTACCTGCCCTACTACGGCAGAACCTCGGCCGGCCACGGCCTGGGAACCAGCAAGGGCGATTGGGAGACGGAGTTGGGTGCTCCGACAGACACGTTCACCGATCAGAACACAGGTGTGACCACCTATCTCTACACAACTGGCGCTCGGAAATTCGCCGTCACCTACACCAACAACGGATCGAGCCAGAGCGACCTGGCCGTATTACTGGTGCTCAACTATCAGACGCCTTGAGTTCCTTTCCACAAGCCGCCATCTCGATGCATAATGTTTTATGGGTGTGAAGTTATCTGGTACGAATCTGACGAGAGCGTGAGGTCTGTCATGGAACCTCTGTTTTTCAAGATGGATCTTTCCTGCTCGCGAGACAGGGCCTGGGCGGCTTGGACTACCCCGGCGGGGATGGCTTTTTTAATCTCGGGCAGTAGAGGTCTGTATCTTCAGGTGCGCCTGCGCGACTGGCGTAGCTCTACCGCCAGTAAGCCATCCTTGTAGACGCGCACCGCTCCGGTGGTCTTGCTGATCACGAAGGCTATCGACTTGGAGACCTTGGATACGGCCATGGCCGCGGCGTTGCGGGTTCCGAGGCCCAGGGGGAGATCCAGATCGAGATCCTCGGACGACCTGAGGTAGCGCCCCGCTGCCAGCACTACTCCGTCCTCGCGGATGACGAATGCCCCGTCGAGTATGCAGAAGTTCTTGATCGCGTCGCGCACCCTGGGATCGAGGATGTTCTTCTCGCCCTCGGAGTATCCCTGGAAGGGATTCAGGGTGAGCTGCTTCGACTTCTCCATCACCGCGGTCGAGTCGCCGACCACGAAGATAGTGCCCACCGGCGAGCCCTCGAACCCCTCGTAGCCCACGCTGAGAGCGATGTTGAGCACCGCCTCCAGCACTTGCGAGGAGATCTCGGTGCCGGCGTGCAAAAACCCCAGTGCCGCCTGTTCCTCGGAGTGATCCCCGATTTTGGTGAGCAGGCAGGTGTCCATTGGCGGTGAGTTGACCTGGCCGGTCACGCACAGAACGCGCATGCCGTCCATCAGTAGGCCGGACGAGATGCAGGATGCCAGCGCCACCTTGATCTTCTCGAAGCGGTCGAAGGCGTAGCCGGGAATCAGCTGGAAGTGGATACCGTTCTGCTCGCAAAGAGCTGAGGCTTTGTCGGACGAGGTGGCCACGATAACCTTCTTCTTGAGCGATCTGTTCTTGAGCAAATCGAGCGGCGGAGGACCGTCGCATATGTACAAGAAGTTATCTACACCCAGCCGGCGCGCCATGGAGAGGCTCTCAACCAGGAAGGTTCTCTCGTTGCCCTGCTTGGAAGCGACGGGTTTATCCTTTTCTTTCGTGGCCTTCGGCCGCAAACCAGCCGTTCCGTCCTCACCTGGCGTTTTGGTCTTGGGCCCGCTTTCTTGCTTTCCGGACATGCTAACAGACTATCCCACGGGAGCGCCGGAATCAAATTATTAACCAGGCTTTCCCTCGGAGTTCTTGTCGCTCAGGCGTCCACGCCCAGCCGCTGTTGCTTTTGTTCGACGATCTTCCGAAGCTCGCCGGCCTGGTCATTTGCGCCCTGCTGCTCGAGCCCGGAGGCTATCGCTGAAAGATCGCGGACGTCATGCTCCTCGCGCTCCCTGAGCGCGCCGGCCATGCGGCGCAGTTCTTCGGCTACGGCCTTCAGCTCGTCTCCGCGGCGCAGTTCGTGAATGATGGGCAGCTTCCCGTCGGCGATCTCCGACAGCTTACGTCGCATGGCGTAGGCGGGGCCGGCTATCTTGTGGGTGGCCACGATGCCGACGGCCGAGAGAGCCAGCACCAGCCCACCCAGGAAGGTGAACAGGAAGAAGAGCACTTTTCGGTCTTCCGTGCGCAACTCGGCGGACAGCGCTCCATCCAGGTCGGGATCGTCCAGCGAGGCGACCTGGGAGCTTTCCCGGTGCGCCTGGTAGAGAAAATACCCCAACCCAGCTGAAATGGCGCTGGACACCAGCACGACGGCAAGCGTGTACTTGAGCTGAAAGCGCTTGTCGAGCAGAAAGTTGCGCATTTTTCTCTGTGGTTTTCCGGATCCCATGATAGACCTCCCTCCCGTCTAGCGGGGGTTTTCTTCTCTCCTGGCCAGATACTGGATAACTTGCTGGACGGCGGCCTCCGTCGCGGATTTCAACACTGTGTTCTGCAGATCTACGCGATCCTCGTCCGAGATCGGAGCCTCTTCGACCCAGGCGGTGGCCTCGCCGCTGGAATTAAACTCCATGCGCTTGCGCACCAGGGTTGCCACCATGATGCTGATCTTGCCGATCACCGTGGTGTTGCCGTCCCCAACCTTTTCTGTAAGGTTAGTCACCTTGGGCATCAACAGGATGCCCATAAGCTTACGCCTCTTCAGGTGCCCCGAAAGATCGTCATCGCTCAGTGCCTTTTCCTCACCCGCGCTGAGAACAATTCCACCGACCCGCTCAAGCTTTGACCTGAAGACGCGGATGAGACGCGTGCCGCACGAGCGAGATACTCCCGCGGGCAGCTTCGGCCGGCCTATGACAACCAGATATACCGGACTTTCGCGGTTCCTGTCGAGCAGAACTAAAGATTTCTCGGCCGACTTGGCCACCAGCTTGTTCTCGTGGGCCAACAGGGCCGCCAGCCTCCCGCGAGACTCCTCGTCGCCGAGCTTTCCCAGAGAAAGCGCCGCAGCGGCGCGGACGACGTCGTGCTCGTCGTCCAGTACGCCGCGCAACAGACTGGCGGCGCCGGTGATCTTCTTCTTGCCGATCAGGATCGCCGCCTGGAGACGGACCTTGAAACTCGTGCTCTTGAGCGCTCGTTCGAGTTTTTTAGCAAAAACCTGGTTGTCGGCCCGGCCCGGGGCCGCGACTGCCAGGCAGCAGATGCAGGCAAGCAGTGAGGCGCGCAGCCCATGAGTCATTGAAGAATATCCTCGCAGCGTAACCCTTCGACCGGCTTGCAGTTATATCCTATGTGGCAGTAGCCGTCTATACAATACACCTTCCTTGCGCACTCGTTTCCGTCGGGCGTGCAGGGCCGGCGGGTTATACGGCACTCCATCAGGAAGTCGTCGCAGGAATCCTGGGGGCACTGGTCGTCGCTCGAGCACAGGCAAAAGCCGAGCTCGTCGCCCTCCTTGATGTAGCACTTGCCCGACTCACACTCGTCATCCGATCGGCAGTTGTCCCGCGTGTAGACTATGCGAACCGAGAAGCAAGCATACCCGTTGGGGCAGGGCTGACCTTGGCCGCAGTCCACACCGCAGTACGGCGGCAGGCTCAGGTTACCCCCCTTGACCAGACAGAAATTAGGCCCGGCGCCGCACTGATGCGGCTCGTATATCGTGGCCGACTTGCAATAGGCGCAATATGGGCCGCGCGTGTCGTCGTAACAGGTCAAGCTTTCGGAATCGCAAAGCTGCCCGTAGTCGCAGTAGCTCTTGTCCTCGCACATGTCCTCGCGGCAGCGTTCCTGGTAGCAAACCTGGCCCAGCGGACAGTCGCCGCTGGTCCTGCACTTGCCGACACAGCGGTAGGAATTCGGGTCGCACACTTGCCCCAGGGGACACTGGGTATCCTTGGTGCACTTGCCCAACTCGATGCAGTTGCCAGTGGTGCTGTCACAGAATGTACCCGCGGGACAGTCAAGGTTGGTGTCGCAACCCATCCTCCTGCGGCAGCGGCCGTCCGGGGCGCAGTATTCCTCGGGCTTGCAGACGGTGTCGCTGGCGCAAAGACACAAGCCCGTGCTTCTTTCGCAACGGAAACCCGCCGGGCAGTCCTCGTTCTGCGTGCAGAAAGAACGCAGCCCCTCGCCCTGCTGGCATCCCGCTGGAAAGACGATTGTCCAGGCCGCAAGAAGTAGAAGCTTTTTCGAGGATGCCATGCGTCAGTTCCCCAGGTCGGCGCAGTCGAGTCCCTCTACCGGAGTACAGTTGCGGCCGATCAAGCACAGCCCGTCGATACAGTAGATTGGCCTGTCGCAGTCGGCGCCGCCCGGTACGCACGTGCGGCGCGTCAGGCGACACTGTCCGCTGAAGTCGTCGCAGGAATCCCGGGGGCACTCGGCATCAGCGGCGCACAGGCAGAAGCCAACTTCGTCGCCCTCGTTGATGTGGCACTCGCCGGAGGCGCACTCTTCGTCCGAGCGGCACGAGCCCTCCGGGGCCATCAGGATCAGGCTGCAGCCGTAGCCGTTGGAACATTCCTGGCCCTGGCTGCAATCCACACCGCAGAACGGCTCGAGGCTGGGATCGTTGTTGGTCATTACGCAGAAATTGGGTCCCGGGCCGCAACGGTAGGGATTGGAGATGTCGACCGGTTTACAATGGCCGCAGTAAGGCCCCTCTGCGTCGTAGCAGCCGTCGGCCTGCGTATCACACAGCTGTCCGTAATCGCAGTAGCTCTTGTCGTCGCAGCCGCCTGCCAGGCAGTCGTTGTCGCGACAGACGAGTCCCAGGGGGCAATCGCCGCTGGTGCGGCAGCCGGGGGCGCACTCGAAAAATTCGGTGCATATCTGTCCCGGGGGACACTGCGAGTCCTTGGTGCACTTGCCGAGTTCGATACAGTTACCAGTGGTGCTGTCACAGAAGGTGTCTGAGGGACAGTCCTGGTTGGTGTCGCAGCCCATGCGTTTGCGGCAACGTCCGTCGGGGGCGCAGTATTCACCGGAATTACAGACCTCGTCGCCGGCACACAGGCACAGGCCGCTGCCCGGGTCGCAACGGAACCCCACCGGGCAGTCTTCGTCCTGCGTGCAAAAGGAACGCAGGCGCTCTGCCTGTGTGCAACTCGAAAAAGCGATCATCCAGATCGACCCCTGCAGCATGAGCCATAGCCGACGGCGCGACATGGCGATGGGCTCACGGTCCCTTGACATGGTCAAGGGGCGGAAAAGACGGCGAAGTTGATGGAGTAATCCGTCCAGCGTCCCGAACTGAGTTGGCCATAGTTGAAACGACCGAAGTCGAAGCGGGGCGAGTTCGCCGTGTAGATTAACAAGATCAAGGGTTCCCCCTGGGGTAGCATGCCCAGAAGTTCGGCCGGCAAGTTTATCTCGGTGACATCACCGGGCAGGATCACTCTCCAGAGCACGTTAGGTATCAGCTCGTTCGTCTCGATCAACACCTCGCAAAGCTCGGGAGTCGGCCCGCTAATAGACCAGGCAATACGGCCGTCCTTTAGTTCGCCGTCCACGGGCGGGTCGTTGATCTCGGTGAATCCCAGGAAGGGCCCCAGCGTGACGCCATCGCCGATTTCACCCTCCTGGCGGCGGAAAGTGTACGATAACGGGTAGCTGCCGTTGATGCTGGCTAACCCCACGAAAATGAAGGCGCCCGAGGCGGCCGAAGGCAGCCCCGCGAGAACCAGCTCTGTTCCGCTGCTTTGATCCTGGGAAAGGTAGATGATTCCGTCCCAGCCAAGATCCAGGCTGACATAGGCGCTGTAGCTGGCCGGGTTCTCCGAATCCCCCAGAGGCGGGTTTTCGAGGTGCACGGGCACAGAACGATCGAGGTAGGTGCTCAGAATTATATCCTGGCCCGGGAGCGGATCTTCGCTTATCAGGCTGATGTTGCGGCGCACGCCCAGCAGGGCCGGGGTGAAGGTGTCCATGCCGCTTTCATATGATCCGAACAGGGCATAGACCGAGTAGTTTCCCAGGCGCAGCGTGTACTGGTACGGGTCGCCGTCGTTCTCGATGACCTGTCCCGCGGGAACTCCGCCGTAGGGCGGGACCGCATAGATGCTCCAGGCCGTCAGGTTGACTCGGGCCTGCATGCCGGTAGTAGGGCCCGTGGGCAGGCCGGGAATATCTTTAAAGCCGAAGACGCGTCCGCTAAGGTCTGCCGTCTTCAAATCTCCCGGCTGGATCTGGATTGGCTCTTGCTCGTTGGGATAGAGATAGACGGACAGGTTGGCTGCTTCGAATCCGCCGACAGTAACCGCTTCGAAGCTCTCCTTGGCCACCGTTACTGTAAGCGCCCGCACCAGCGCGGGGCCGGAGAATGTAACCTGCCCGCGATCGTCGGTTAGACCGGAGATGGCCGGCTGATCGATCAGAACCGTCGCACCGGGCACCGGGGCACCGTAGTTGTTGTAGCTACCGTCAAGTGCGGTCACGTTGAGCGAGCCGACCAGGGGACCTCCGGATGCACCGCCGCGTTCATTAGTCGGGTCGAAATAAGCGAACCCGGCCTGCATCTCGAATTCCTGGGAGTCCTTGGTAATCAGTACATTGACCTCTCCTGGGTCTCCACGCGGTGTGCGCGCTGTGAGTATCGAGTCGGAGGAAACCTCGACGATCGTACCTTCTCGGCCGGCAAAGTAAAGGTGCATGCCCTGGGCGAAGCCCTGGCCGTAGCAGGTCAGGTAGGTTCCCCCGGCCATGGCCCCCATGTCCGGATCAACCCGCAGTAGGGATAGATCGCTTGTGTAGCTGAAGGCTCCGGCAAGTACATCTTCAGAATCGTCATCGCGCACGCGCACGTCAACCGGGCCGGATGGTCCCGGCGGGGCCAACCCGCTGATGCCCGAGTCGCTCAGAAGCGCAAGTGATCCGGCCGGAACGCCTCCGAAAAGAACCTCGACACCGTCGTGGAACCCCGAGCCCTGCAGGCTGAAGACGGTGCCGCCCGTTGCAGGACCGCTTATGGGATCGAGCGAACTTGCTTGCAGCGGAACGAAGTAGCGAAAAGCGTCGACGGTTTGGGTTTGCTCGCTCGACGTTTTTACCGTGACCGTCACCGGGCCCGCCTGGCCTGCCGGCAGCGTCAGGCTCAGGCGGCGGTCATCGATCACGGCCAGGTCGCTGGCCGGGGTGGCGCCGAAGAGCACTTCGTTGATGCCGCCCGTAAAACCCTCTCCAACGATCGTAAGCGTTTGTCCGCCATCGGTCGGCCCGCTTGCCGGGGCCACGGCAAGCAGCGTGAGCGATCCCTGGGGCTCTTCCAGATAGACGAACCCCCCTTTCAGAGTGAACGCCTCTAGTGGACCCTGCGCGATCACGTCGACCCCGCCCGCGGCGCCGGGAGGCGTCGATGCCTCCAGTGCGGTGGATGAAAGCAGGTTGACATTGCCAGCTTCCGAGCCGCCGAAGAAAAGCCGCGTGACATCTTCGAAGCCCAGGCCGGCAGCGGTAATAGCAGTGGCGCCCGACGTCGGGCCGGCCACGGGTAGAAGCGAATCAAGAACCGGGGCCGGGTGATAACGTACCGCCCTGAAGAGCAGGGCGCGTCCGTTTCGGTTTACAACTTCGACATCGGCCTGGCCCGGAGCCCCGGGAGGCGCCAGGCCGGTGACGCGCGTGCTCGATTCGACGCTGGTTGCCGAGCAGCCGCGGCCGGCCACCAGGATCGTGGTGTCGGACGAAAAGCCCGTCCCCGAAACCGAAAGGGGGGTTCCGCCGCAGGCAGCCAGGTCGGCAGGTTCGACCTCGAATGCCGTGACTGTATCGAAGTATGAAAAGGCGTTTTCGAGAAGATAACGCCCATTGGGATTCTCGACGGCTACGTTCGTGGGTCCGGCGACACCTGCCGGTGTGCGCACGCTTATCATGTCGTCGCGGATCACCTCGATATCGATGGCCGAGTTGTCGCCGAAACTCACGCTGGTTACGTCGCGCACGTCGAAGGGACTGTCGCCGATTCCCTCGACGAATCCGGAACCGACTATGTTGGCCCAGGTGCCGCCTTCGATCGGGCCCCGCGAGGGCAGCACGGCCTGAACCTTGAGCTCGACAGGTCCGCTGTCGGCGCCGTCCTGCGCATCGCTCTCGCCCGCTTGCCCGTCGCCGTCGGCGTACTCGCCGCCGTCGGCATCGACAGCGTCTGCGTCCGGGCCGGCGTCACCTGAAGAAGAGCCGCCCGAGCAGGCCGGAAACCAGCACGAGGCGGCCAGCGGGATCATCAGAAGCAATGAGAGTCTTTTCATCTTCATGTCAGCGTCCTCCGGAGCCGTCCCGGGGCAGCAGATCGATCGTCATCTGGTAACGGTTGGCTGTCTGCGTGTTTCCATACACTCTTACGAAGAAGCGCGTGCCGGGTTCGTCGTCGATAAAGACGAACTCGCTGTCGCCGGCGGTTGCCGAGCGCATTATCAAGGTCTGGGCGTCGCCGGCAATCAGATCGAGATCGAGATCACCCTCGGCCACGGGATACTCGATGCGCACCTCGAGGCGCTTGTCGAGAGGGCGCTGGAGCACGAACCAGTCTTCGTCGTGGGGACACACGGCGAGACTCGTAAAATCTCCCTGGCCCACAGCGGCGGCCGCGTAGGCCGAGTCGTTGGGTTCGAAATCGTCGTCATCGCAGGGTATGCCGCGCGAAACCGTAACAACCAGATCGTACTCGGCGCGCGGATCCGTGGTTTGCGCCCTCAGCAGGTATATACCGTCTTCAGCTACGGTGTGATCGATGAGAAGCGAGGTTTCCTGCAGCACTTCTCCCGCGGCGGGATCGAACAAGACAACCTGGAAATGATCGGCAGCCAGGAAATCCGTGTTGACAATGACCTGCAGCCTGTCTCCACGGCTCAGTTCTATTGCGAACCAGTCGAGATCGGCAGGGCACAAGGTGAAACCATCCGTGCGTCCGGCAAAAAGAGGCGCGGCGGTCGCGGGGCTGTCGTTGGGCTCGGCCGGATCGGGCTGGCAGTTGGAAGGAATGCATAGCCCCTGCGACGGATCACAGATGGTGCCAGAGGCGCAATCGGCGTTGGATAGGCAAGCCGGCAGGGGCACGGTGCACTGGTGGGTCTGGGCGTTGCATACCTGTCCCGGCAGGCAATCGCGGTTTGTTATGCAGCTGTTCTCTCCCTCGCAACGCATGGTCTCGGTGTTGCAGCGCATGCCGACGCCGCACTGGTCGTCCGAGAAGCACTCGACGCAACGCCCGTTCTCGTCGCACACCAGCCCGTAACCGCAGATCACGTCCTGGTTGGCGGGGGTGCAGGCGCTGATGCAGTGGCTGGAGGCCAGGTCACAGACCTCGGAGACGGAGCAGTCCGAGTCGCGGTTGCAGCCCAGGTCGTCGATGCACACCAGGTTGAGTTGGTCGCAGCGCTCGCTGATGTCGCAGTCTGAGTCGGTGGAGCAGGGCACGACCTCGTCCGCCCCCTTGCAGTAGCCCTGCACGCAGAAAGAACCCAACTCGCAGTCTTCATTCAGGCGGCACTCGTCGCCGCCGTATGGCTGGCACAGATTGGAAAGCGGGTGACACCACTCGTTGACCAGGCAGTCTCGATCCCGGGCGCAGGGCCCGCAGACTCCGTCGACGCAGCCTAGTTTGCCGGGGCAATCGAGGCGCGATGTGCAGGGAGTGATATCCGGGCCGCCGTCACCGTTGTCGTTCGGCGAGCCCTGGCAGGCGGCAAGAAAGAGCGCGAGTAGCAGCAAATCGAGTTGTGGGTGCAATCGCGTGACCATCGAGCTACTCCTGTGCGTCCTGTGCTGTGATGGTGCCCTCGGGCCATTTCACCGTGGCGGCGCTCCACTGCTGACCCTGAGAGAACAGACGCTCGGTTAGCTCGGCTTCCAGGATGCCGTCGATGTAGATCCGGAGAGTGGCGCTGGTGGGCTCCTGTCCAGACGGCGTGTGGGATGCGAAATAATCGACGAAGACCTGGAAGGTTCCCCCGATGGGATCGTCGTAGCCGATGGTCTCCGGTCCGAAGCCCGCCAGGTCGTCGCGCAGCAGCTTGGGATCATCGCCGGGGTCACCCGGGGCGCCCCAGTCGGGATCGCGGTTACCGAAATAGCAATCGAGCGCTCCGCCCTGAGTGCCGCCGGGCGCCAGCAGGTGCAGGTCGAGATCGGCCAGCGGCGAGTCCCAGACGAGTTCCAGCAGCAGGCGTTCGGCGGGAATCGCCGTGATCACTGCCCGGTCGGGCAACAGGCTCGTAAGGCCGGTGCTGTCGGTCACGAACAGTTGCGCCTCGTAGATACCGACGAGATCGGGAGTAATAAAAGCCTGGGACAGTGTTTCGCCCGCTAGAACCGTCGCCGAGCCCTCGGGCCGGCGCACGAGCGTCCAGGCATAGCTGAGTGGCAGGTCGCCGTCGGGATCGCTGCTGTGGCTGCCGTCGAGCACTACTTCCTGCAACGGGTCGACGTCCTGGTCGGGTCCGGCATCGGCCACGGGAGCGCGGTTGAGCCTGGCTGTCAGGCGCACCTCGACCCGCGGGTTGAAGGGATCGGCTGCTTGGACGATCATCTCGCCCTCGCCGGGCGGCTGGCTTGTGAGATTCGGCCGGTAGGCCAGGCGCACGGGGATCTCGACGCCCGGGCCGATCTCGCCGGGCTTGGTCGAGGAAAGGATCTCGAAGTCGGGGCTGGTCGAGTTGCTCAGCTCGATTCCGGTCACCAGCAGGGCGCCGTTGCCCACGTTGCGAATCGTCACCTGGCCCAGCCCGACCTGTCCGGCGTCTATCTTGCCGAAGTCGACCCAGTCGGGATCGACCTCGAGCGCACCCTGCCGGAAACCGTCGCCGCCCAGGGACACCTCGACGCTCGGATGATCCGGATCATTGCCGGCGATCAGCATGACGGCCTCGTAGCGCATGACCTGCGCCGGGGCGAAGGCGACGCTGAGCGTCCCGCGACGGGCAACTTCGATCGCTGCATCGTAATTTGTAACGGAGAAGACCGAGTCCGGGTCGCCTGAGAAGGTCGGTTCGGAGAGTCTCAGTGTGCTGGCACCCGTGTTCTGAATCTCGATGCTGCGCGTGGTCGTGCGCCCAACGGCGATGGCGCCGAACTCGATCGAATCGACTCCCACTTGCATACTTGGGGGCGTTTCGATCAGGACGTCCTCGTTGCAGCCCGCGCAGACCAGGCAGAACAGGGAAACCACGATTGCCGGAGCCGAGCGCATTTACGACTCCTTGGGGATGTAGCCGACTTCGATCACCGCGCTGAAGGGCGGCAGCGCTCGTCCGTAGAAGCGAATGCTGTTGGACTCTTCCTCGTAACTCCAGCCGTCGGGCAGCGCCTGGCGCAGGATGCAGGTGGCCCCGTAGACATCCGCTGCGGCTCCGCCGCAGTCGTTGTAGAACTCGGCGCACACATCCCGTGGCATGGGTTCGGCCGCGCAGCTCGTCTTGACCCAGACCGCCAGGGTTGCGGGCAGGGGAGCGCGCGAGAGAGTGAAATAGCGCTTGAGACCGGCCGCCGAGAAACCCAGCTGGTCCAGGTTGCCGGCGAAGTCGTCTGAGCAGATGCTCAAGGCCAACCCGCCGGTGCCGGCGGCCACCTCGGTATAACGCTCACCCGGTTCGGCGTTCTTGTTCTCGCGGCACCAGGCGGGCACTTCGGGAACGTCGCCCACCACGGCGGCTGTCTTGGACATGCCGTCGTTGCCGATGCCCTTGATCTGTTCGAAGCGCCTGACAAAGTAGCCCGGCTCGCCGAAGGAGTGGTCGTCCTCGTCGGAGACGAAGATGACGAACAGGTAGGAGTCGTCCCGCAAGAAGCCCTGGTTGGCCCCCGAAATATGCGGCTCGCTCAGGGCCAATAATGCGGTTGCCAGGCCCTGCTCGTCGCCCTTGCCGTCGGTGCCCACGTTGACATCGGCCGCGAAGACGTCGCCTGCGTTGGGAGTGGCCCGGCTGATGATGGGCACTTCACCCAGCAGGCGGCCCTGGTGATCAGGATTGTAGATGTCGGTCGAGGTGACCCCTATGTGGTAGTCGGCCCCGGTGGAGTCGAGATAGCCGAAGAAATGGTCGAAGTTCTCGGCCAGGGCCTGCTGTTCCTCGGCCATGGATGCCGAGTTATCGACCACCCACAGCACGTCGATGCGCGGCACCGAGGTCTGCTCGAAAAAGTCCACCTGCTGCCCGGGAGGCGTGCGCACCCTGAATCGCGTGCTGTCGCAGCCGTAAGCGAGCAGAACGACGGCCAGCGCGATCGTTACGGCCATGCACCGTAGCCCGAATTGGTTGCCGATCATTCGCCACCCGTGTTCCAGGTGATACTCGAACTTTTTCGACGTCTTCGCCGCGAAATACGTCACCCGTAGATATTGGAATGCGCCCGGAGAAAAGTCAACCGGGCCGCTGCGGATCACGACAGGGGGATGAAGCCTTTTTCCTAGTTGTCTATCGTTTTTGCTCCGGGTAGAATGACAAGCGCAGGGAGAGAGCATGTCAAAAGTAAACTTGATGGGGCAGTGTGGAGTGATTTTACTCGTGTTCTGCTTGTGCTCCTATGCCGATCGGGGGAACGGCCGGCTTCAGCTGTACAGTGTTCCCGTTACGGCAGGATCTTTCGGGAAACAGGTGGACGGACTTCAGCTCGACGAGATTGACGAGTATGCTCGCATGGCACAAGAATTACGAGCCGCAAACGATCTGCCGGCGGGTGATATCGGTTCCGCCAAGGGGCGGCTCGATTTGGCGATTGAGCTGGCTGCCTTGGCATTGCAGGCAAGGGCTACGGGCGCCGGCGACTTGCCGGCCGTCGGCGAGAGAACCAAGCGTCTGTTGGCCCGGGTCTATCTCGATCGTCTGGTGGCCGCCAGCGACCGGCTCCCAGTGAGCGATAGCGAAGTTCGCGCCGCCCACGAGCGCGAAAAGGCGCGCTATATGGCCACGGGCGAATCGGACATCTTCAGGCCGTCCAGCCTGGATGTCATTGCGGTGGCGGTGGGCTATTTTCCCGACATGCATGTACCCGAGCATGGCGAGCAACTCGTCTGTGCGCGCGACGTGGCGCTCGAACTGGGCAGGAAAATTCACGTTACGTTAGCCGGAGCCGCGGCGGACCTGGACGCCTTCCTGGCGGCGGCACGGCGCTTCCAGGTTGGCCACCCGACGGTAGTGATCAAGGAGTACTGGAAAACGCTCAGCGATCCGCAACTGAGCGGCATGGATTCCAAGTTGCACCAAGCGGTATGCTCGCTGCCGGCCGAGGGAGATCTGAGCGAAGCGGTTGTCACCGAGCGGGGTGTTTTCGTGGCGCGGCGGGGATGCGCTTGGCCCGGCAAGGGTGAACGTCTTGCCGCCGTCCGGGACGTGCTGGTAGACAGGATTCGCACGCAACGCAGGCACGCGCTCCTGAAGAAACAACTTTCCGTCCTACTCGAACAATACGGGGCTCGAACATGGCCTGAGCGCTTGGCCTCTCCCGAGACCGCCGAGGCCCCCGGGGCCGGGGGGGGCCCCGGGGGGGGGGGGGAT
>Ga0307380_10000614_pt1 | contig 54561 bp, 49 predicted proteins | sample UN3MG_FD_202239 | JGI IMG/M metagenome (GOLD analysis project Ga0307380, IMG submission 202239) | Soil microbial communities from Risofladan, Vaasa, Finland - UN-3 | ecosystem: Environmental > Terrestrial > Soil > Coastal area > Acid sulfate soil | place: Finland: Risofladan, Vaasa | collected... | reverse complement strand
CCTCGACTTCCAGAGGGTCTTCCTCATCGAGGTCGCGCATTTCCTTGATGTTAGGGTGGCGAACCAGGGCATTGTCATCGAAGTTCATCTTAGCGTCAAGCGCCAACACATCTCCCTGTGATGTGATCAGGAGAGGATTGATCTCCGCCAGTGACGCATCCGTGGATTCAAAAGCCTTGTAGAGGGCCAAGAGAAACTTGACGGCTTGCTTGAACGTGTTTCCTTCAAGACCAAGCTGAAAGGCGAGTTTCCGCGCCTGAAAGGGCAGAAAGCCTGTCCCCGGATTGATGTATTCCTTGAAAATGAGTTCGGGCGTTTCAGCGGCGACTTTCTCGATCTCCATTCCGCCCTCTGACGAGGCCATCACCACAGGCGCTTCTTTAGCCCTGTCGATCACTATCCCGATATAGAGCTCTTTGGCGATGTCCAGGGCTTCTTCGACAAGAATTCTCTTGACGATTTTACCCTCGGGTCCGGTTTGATGGGTGACGAGGTTCATTCCGATGATCTCTTGGGCTCTTTCCTGGGCTTCTTCTGGGGTGTTTGCTAACTTGACGCCGCCGCCTTTCCCTCTGCCGCCGGCGTGGATTTGGGCTTTGACAACAACCCTGGGTCCTATTTCCTTGGCAATTTCATACGCTTTTTCCGCTGTTTCAGCCACTTCACCCTTAGGAATCCGAACACCGTATTGGCTGAGGATACTTTTTGCTTGATACTCATGAATTTTCATCAACTTGGTCCTTTATATATATAAATTTGGGAACTCAGAATCCGGAAGTCATAAAGAAAACCCCAGGAAATTCACACCAACAGAGTGTGAGTTTCTTTCCCTTTTAGGACTTCCGAATATTCCGATCTACTGTTTTGTGTTAATAATTCTATCTTCTGTTCTCTACGATTTGATCTGGTACTGTTCTTTTCCTTCTTGGTAGAGGTCGCCTCCGTACATGTCGTTGATCACGATACAGGGAAAATCTTTCACATCAACTTTGCGGATAGCTTCAGGCCCGAGTTCAGGGTAGGCGATGACTTCTGCACTGACGATACTCTTGGAAATGAGAGCTCCCGCTCCTCCGACAGCTGCCAGATAGACGCCCTTGTATTTTTTCAGGGATTCTTTGACTTCGTCATTCCGTGCGCCTTTTCCGATCGTTCCCTTAAGACCCAGCTTGTGGAGAGTGGGGGCGTATGAATCCATCCGGTAGCTCGTCGTTGGTCCAGCGGATCCGATGGGATTTCCGGGTCGTGCTGGTGTCGGACCGACGTAGTAGATGAATTGTCCTTTGACGTCGATGGGGAGTTCTTTGCCCTCATTTACTAGGTCAATCAGTTTTTTGTGCGCGGAATCCCTTCCGGTATACAGAGAACCTGTGATGTACACCCTGTCGCCTGTTCGGAGTTTCTCTATGACTTCATCAGAGACCGGTGTTGTGATTCTGTGTTCGGCCATTTTTTTATATCTCTTTTTGGTCTAGTGTGCGCAAATATCAGGACATAAATGTGTCACACTCATCCACAGTCTTCTGGACCGCACCCATCGTTGTTGCGAGCCTTTCTTTTTCATCATCCGTGAGTGTGATCTCGAAGATTTTCTCCATTCCTTTTGCTGTGATGAGACAGGGAACGCCGATGAAAAGTCCGTTGACTCCATACTCACCCTCGCAAAGTGCTGCGCAGGGGAGAACTCGCTTCTTGTCCTTAAGGTAGGACTCAGCGATAACGATGGCACTCCAAGCCGGGCTGAAGAAGGCTGAGCCTTTACCGAAGAGCTGAACGATTTCTGTACCCGCTTTACGGGTTCTGTCGACAACGCGGTCGATGAGGGCTTGATCGGCGATCTCCATCAGAGGAACGCCGCCTATGGTCGTCAGACGCGGAAGCGGCACCATTGTGGGGCCGTGGCCGCCGAGAACTGTGCCTGCAATGTCAGTCACTGATACTCCCAGCTCCATGGAGAGGAACGCTCGATAGCGTGCTGTATCCAGTGTGCCGGCCATACCGATGACTTGGTTTTTGGGAAAACCGGTGAGCTTATGGAATGTGTACACCATCGCATCCAGGGGATTGGTGAGGACGATGCAGAAGGCATCAGGAGCATTCTCTTTGACACCTTTGGCGACATCAGTGATGATCTGGATGTTCGTGCTGAGAAGATCTTCTCGGGTCATACCAGCCTGGCGGGGTTTCCCCGCAGTGATAATGACCACATCGGAACCTTGGATATCTTTGTAGTCCGAGGTGCCAGTGATGTTTGCGTCATAGTTGCCATGAGGAGCCATCTCCATGAGATCCAATGCTTTGCCCTTTACCGGGTTTACGTAGTCTGGAATATCCAGGACAACGATGTCTCCCATTTCCTTCTGGGCGGCAAGCATGGCTAGGATCTGGCCGATCTGGCCTCCGCCGATAAGTGCGATTTTTTTTCTCATACTAACCTCCTTTTATTATTGAACTATTATTGATTTTCTCCGGCTCGTTTGTGGGACAAATGTTCCGGATATTGTGAACGAATCCGATCTGATTTATTATGGTCCGGTCCTTCAACAGTGGGAATTATTCCTGCTCCTGCTCCGTGTATTCTTTCCAGCGTTCTTCCAATCTGGGGTCGACTATGGTGTCCATGAGATACTGAGCGTACTCCGCGCCTGTTGCTCCGTTATCCCGACCAGTGGTGACCATCTTCTTCTCGAAATTGCCACAAATATCGATAGCCATTTCCAGCTTTTTATTTCTATCCGAGTAGCCGAGATGGTCGATCAGCAGCGATGCCGCTTTGATCATACTTCCGGGATCAGCATACTTGGCACGCCCCTCTTTGACCATACGGGGAGCAGACCCATGGATGGCCTCGAACATGGAATAGCGCTTGCCGATGTTGGCGCTTCCCGCTGTCCCGACTCCTCCTTGGAATTCGGCAGCTTCATCTGTCAGAATGTCACCATAGAGGTTGGGCAGAACCATAACCTTAAACTGTCTGCGGCGTTTCTCATCAATCAGCTTGGCGGTCATGATATCGATGTACCAGTCGTCACATTCGATGTCGGGGTACTCTTTCGCAATTCGATAACCTGTATCCAGGAACAGTCCATCCGTAGTCTTGATCACGTTGGCCTTTGTCACCAGGGTGACTTTGTTGATATTGTTCTTTTTAGCGTATTCAAAGGCCAAGCGGATGATCCGTTCCGCTCCCTGCTTAGTGGTCACCGTGAAATCTATAGCGAGGTCGTCGGTCACCTGGATACCACGGCTTCCCATGATGTAGGCACCTTCTGTGTTTTCCCGGAAAAACATCCAGTCGATACCCAGCTTTGGCACTCGCACAGGTCTGACATTAGCGAACAGGTCCAGGTATCTGCGCATGGCGACGTTGCAGCTTTCGATGTTTGGCCAGGGATCGCCTTTTCTAGGGGTTGTGGTAGGGCCCTTGAGAGTGACATGACATTTCTTTATCTCTTCGAGAACATCATCAGGGATCGATTTGTTGTGAGCTGAACGATTTTCGATGGTGAGGCCCTCGATGTCGCGGATCTCGATCTTTCCACTGTCGATCTCTTCTTTGAGCAGGAATTTCATGATTTTCCGAGATTCGGCTGCGATAAAGGGGCCTATCCCGTCCCCACCGAGGATTCCGATAATGATGGGCTTGACTTGAGTGAAATCAATCCATTCAACTGACTCTTTCATACGTTCGACACGGGCGAGTTGTTCGACGACAATCTCGTTGAAGTGTTCTTTCGCTCGATCGGTGATGGCGTTATCCATATAATTATTCCTCCATATAGAATATAAAATGAAGAAAAATATTATAACTTTTTAAACTTAAAATCAACTCACTTCCTCAAATAAATATTTATTCTTTATCCACATGATTTTATCCAGAGCAAAAATCATAAAAAAAATGACCTGTTCTTCGGATTTTGTAATCCGATTTGACTTGTGTAATTGATGTTTACGCGGGGATATTTGAACTCGGAGTGTATTCTGGTATATATTATCTGCTCTGATTAATATCGACATTTTTTATGAATAATTCAGGATAAAGATGGATTATTCACGGCCAACCCGCCCCACCCCAACATTAAGGTGGCGGCGAGGAAGTGGCTCATGAAGCTGTAGTGGACTACCGCCTGACGTGAGCTACAACGAAGCCGATGCTGTGAGATTGGTGGGTAGGTTGGGTCGGCGCCCAAAGGGTAAAAGATGCTAACAATAAGATATTGATTTTTTTTTAGTAATGGTTTTATACATATTTGTCAGCAACTTTTATGAATAATTCAGGAAAAATTGGGAGATAAAGCAATGCTAGACACCTATTTTAAGAATGAAAGAGAGCGAAAGACTCAAGGAATTCCGCCCTTACCCCTGGATCCTGACCAGACACGGGAGCTCTGTCAGATACTTGAAAATCCACCCCAGGGGGAAGAAGCCCTTTTTCTCAATCTCCTTACGAACAGGATTCCTCCAGGAGTCGATCTTGCAGCCAAAGTCAAGGCTGGGTGGCTAAATGATCTAGCCAATGGGAGGGTGTCATCTCCCTTCTTGGATAAAAAGAATGCAGTGGTGTTGCTGGGCACCATGCTCGGGGGTTTCAATGTCGGACCTTTGATCGCCCTGCTCGAAAATGACGAACTGGCTCCAGAGGCGGCCCGGGCTTTGAAGGGAACGATACTTGTGTACAATGCCTTCGACAAAGTTGCAGACATGGCCAGAGACAACACTTACGCGAGAGATGTTCTTGAGTCTTGGGCCAATGGGGAGTGGTTCCTTTCCAAACCGGAGTTCCCGGATAAACTGACGCTTAAAGTCTATAAGGTTGACGGGGAGATTAACACCGATGATTTTTCTCCGGCTAAACATGCGTGGAGTCGACCGGATATTCCTCTTCATGCACTTTCCATGGGTGAAACTCGGTTTCCGGGGGTGATAGATACCATAGGACATTTCCGTGGTGAGGGACATCGGGTCGTGTTTGTGGGAGATGTGGTCGGTACAGGGTCCTCACGAAAATCCGCCACAAATTCCGTGATGTGGCACATTGGGGAGGATATTCCCTTTGTCCCCAACAAACGACGGGCCGGTGTGGTTCTTGGCGGGCTTATTGCTCCGATTTTTTTCAACACAGTTGAGGATTCAGGCGGCCTGCCGATCATATGTGATGTCACGCGGTTAAAAACCGGTGATGTCATTGCGCTTGATACTCAGGCGGGGACCATCACCGATGAAAAAGGAGAGGAAGTGTCCGTATTTGAATTAGACCCGGCAACTCTTCAGGATGAATACCGGGCGGGCAGCCGTCTGTTCCTGATGATCGGGCGCTCGATCACGGCAAAAGCCCGCGCCGCTCTCGACATGCATGAAGCGGATTTTTTCACGAGGATAGAGAATCCAACTCCAAAAGACGGCCAAGGATACACCTTGGCCCAAAGAATTGTCGGAAAGGCCTGTGGGGTGGAGGGTGTGCTGCCTGGTTCTGCGTGTGAGCCGAAGATGACGACTGTGGCTTCCCAAGATACGACAGGTCCGATGACCGCGGATGAGCTGAAAGAGCTGGCCTGCATGGAGTTCCAGTCCGATCTTTTTTTGCAGACCTTCTGTCATACGGCTGCCTATCCAAAATTGGCAGATGTGAACATGCATAAATCTTTAGCCGAATTTATAGTTTCCTTAAAAGGCCTCGCCCTTAGGCCTGGGGATGGCGTACTCCACACCTGGTTGAATCATTTTCTTGTGCCGGATACCATGGGAACAGGAGGGGATTCTCACACGCGGTTTCCCATCGGTTTGAGTTTTCCGGCGGGATCGGGTCTTGTGGCTTTTGCCGGATCACTGGGGACAATGCCCTTAGCAATGCCTGAGTCCGTATTAGTTAAATTCAAGGGACAGCTCAATCCTGGCATCACTCTCAGGGATGTGGTCAATGCCATTCCTTATTTCGCCATTCAAAAAGGTCTTCTGACTGTTGCCAAAGAGGGCAAAAAGAACGTTTTTAATGGCCGTATTCTGGAGATGGAGGGCTTGCCCAATTTAACTGTGGAACAGGCCTTTGAACTCACGGATGCCACAGCGGAGCGGTCAGCTGCCAGCGGGACGATCGCCATCTCTGAGAAAAGTGTAGCAGACTATTTAAAAAGCAATATTGCCCTGATGAAGAAGATGATCCAGGAAGGATACAAAGATTCCGATGTTTTGCGACGTCGCATCAAGGCCTGTCAGGAATGGGTCGACGAACCCTTTCTTCTTCGCAGAGACGATAAGGCTGAATATGCGGAGGTCATCGAGATCGACCTGAGCGAGATCCATGAGCCGGTCCTTGCATGCCCCAACGACCCGGATGATGTTAAGCTATTGTCTGAAGTCGCAGGAGATCCCATTGATGAGATCTTTATCGGCTCTTGTATGACCAATATCGGGCATTTCCGTGCGGCAGGCAAGATCTTCGAGGGCGAGGGGTATCTGGATACTCGTATTTGGTTGACACCTCCCACAAAGATGGACAGGGCGCAATTGATCAAGGAAGGGTATTACAACATTTATGCCAGTATCGGAGCCCGGACCGAGATCCCGGGCTGCTCTCTCTGTATGGGAAATCAAGCCAGAGTTCTTCCAGGAGCGACAGTCATATCCACCTCTACGCGGAATTTTGATAACCGTATGGGGGATGATGCGCGCGTGTACCTGGGGTCGGCTGAGCTGGCCGCAATCGCCGCTCTCAAGGGGAAGATGCCTGCACCCGACGAGTATTTTTCCATCATGGCAAAAAAGGTGCTTCCAAAAAAAGAAGAGGTCTATCGATACTTGCTTTTCCACGAGTTAGGAGACTTTATCCTAGAATATTGACAGAAATGTGGAGTCAGTCATTTCAAAACTCCGTTTGAAATGCGTGACAGGCCATTAGAAAAGAACGGATTCGTGGTATCTTGGTATCAAAAAGTCAGGGAATAAAGGAGGAGGTATGATCTCTTTGAAGGGGAGAAAGACTTTAATCACAGGAGGTTCACGAGGGATCGGAGCTGAAACAGCCATTCTGTTTGCCAAAGCAGGCTCAGATGTTGCCATCACATATGCCAGTCGGAAGTATGCCGCTGAAGAAGTCCAGGACAAGGTTCGTTCTCTAGAAAGAGAATGTTTGGCCTATCAAGCTGATTTTTCGAAGGAAAAGGATTTGCTCAAGATGGTGGATCACATTCTTGGGACTTGGGGCCATATCGATATCTTGGTGAATAACGCCGGGATATGGACACACGGAGAGATGGGCAGCATGGATGGTAAGATATGGAAGGAAACGATAAGAGTGAACTTGGACAGCATCTTTTATTTGTGTAATGCTGTAGTACCCTCCATGAAAGCGCGAAAAAGAGGATGGATCATTAATGTCTCCTCAACTGCTGGTATCAGGGGAGAAGCCTATCATTCCCATTATGCGGCCAGCAAAGGAGCGGTTATCACCCTAACTAAATCTCTCGCTGTAGAGTTGGGACCGTTCGGTATCCGTGTGAATTGTGTGGCTCCGGGCTGGGTGGATACGGATATGTGTGCTGATGTCTTCAGTGACAAAAAATTCCGCAAAAAAGTGGAGAGCAGTATCCCTCTCCAACGAATCCCGCCCCCGGAAGATATCGCGGGTCCGATCTTGTTTCTGGCCTCTGATCTTGCGCGGCATATCACGGGAGAGGTTTTGAATGTGAACGGCGGCTCAGTCCTCTGTGCTTAAGAAATCATTTTTGTTTCCGTGATCCCTCCAAGTCAATGATAACAGCAGGAGCTCGTCACAATCCTTATTCGTCGAAGACCCCCCCACCCACCACCATCCGACTCATAAGGACAGTGACTCCCTCTTTTTTCCGTCTAATCCACCTGTCACGGAAACAAGGATGTATTCTGTGCTTAATGAAAACTTGCGAAAGCACTTGGTTTCTGTTAACGTAGACAGTAGGCGAACAGGAGGTTAAAATGGAGGAAGAAATAGGGAAAATTACCCACTATTTTTCCAAAATCAATGTCGGTGTTATAGAAACAACCAAGGGAGAACTCCGAGTAGGGGATACCATTCACATTAAAGGGCATACGACCGATTTTTATCAGAAGGTCCAATCCTTACAGGTGGAAAACAGCCCTGTAGATGCCATAAGAGTTGGAGAATCGGCGGGATTGAAAGTGGAAAGCCCTGTTCGCGAGAATGACCTTGTCCTGAAAGTGAAAGAAGAATAATTTAAAGACGCTGTCCATTCTGATGAATGCTCCTTGCCTGCACAGGCATCGGTCTTAATGACATATCCATCAGGAGGTCTGAATGAATGAGAAGCGGGTCAGAATTCTGATAGCAAAACCCGGCTTAGATGGGCATGACAGAGGTGCAAAGATCATTTGCCGGGCTTTGCGTGATGCGGGAAATGAAGTCATCTATACGGGTTTGAGGCGGACGCCAGAAGAGATCGTACATGCTGCTGTTCAGGAGGATGTGAATGTTATCGGCTTGAGCATTCTATCTGGCGCACACAACGTACTCTTTCCAAAAATCATGTTTTTATTGAAGGAAGAGGGTATCCCAGAGGTGAAGGTTATTGCCGGAGGGATCATTCCTGAGAAGGATGTGCAGAAATTGAAGAATATCGGGATCGCGGAAATATTTTTGCCGGGCACTTCGACTAAAGAGATAGTGGCCTGGATCCAGGAGAATATTCGTTAGAAAGTCGAGAAATGAACAAATCGCTTGACATCGATATGTGAATTATTATGATATGTAACAGGTTAAATCCATGGCGAATAAGTTTTTATCACTGATTATTATACCTCATCATAAAGGTAAGAGGAGAGTCGTTACTTTCTCTCATAAATCTATCAAGATTCTGAGCGGGATTACAGCTGTGATATTCATAGCTCTGGTGGTTTTCCTCGTCGATTATTTCATGATGAGGGGAGTGCGCCAGGAATTTAAGACTTTGAGCGCGGTTAAAGCAGAACAAGAAGCGACACTGAATAGGTATGAAAAATCCATAGAAGATCTGAATACAAAGATCGATGCATTTGAAGGTTACCGTCAGAAGCTCAACGTGATGGCAGGACTAAAATCTCAAGAAGTCATTGAAATTGAGCCCGGGCTTGGGGGGGGTGAAAATGATCAAGAAGTCAGTCTCCCTGAATCTAACCATCAAATGAATTTAAACAGGTTGGAAGACATCAGCGAAAAAGCTGAGGGGATCGGGACTAATCTCAACACTCTTACCAATTTTTATAAGAATCAAATGCAAGAGCTGGCCGCAACGCCCAGTATTTCTCCTACGAAGGGCTACTGGGCATCTCCTTTCGGTTGGCGGGACGACCCTTTCACAGGAAAACGAACCTTCCATCCTGGCGTTGACGTCGCTACGCATCATGGGAATCCTGTAATGGCAACTGCTGATGGTTTGGTCCTGTCTACCCAGACAGACAGAATCGGGGGAAAAACAATCAAGATCAGCCATCCCAACAGCGGGTATGTTACGATCTATTGCCACTTGAGCAAGTACATGGTAAAACCAGGCGAGAGAGTCAAAAGAGGGGATACTATAGGTTTAGTGGGGCAGACGGGAAGAGCCAGGGGTCCCCATGTCCACTATGAAGTCCGCCTCAACGGAAAACGGCTCAATCCGTGGTATTACATCCTCGATAACTAAGCTGAATTATTCATAAAAGCTTCTGACAAATTTATATTCCAAAACCTCTTACTATTTTAATGCCAGAATCTTTTACCCTACGGGCGAACCGATCTCACTACAAAGCCTTCATTGTTGCCCATTCGAAGTAGTTCACTACATCTTCATGGGCCACTGCCTCGCCTTTGCAGCGACCTCGGCTCGTGAATAATTCATCTTCCATCTGGATCATTCGAAGGATTCACCAGGCTTGATGTTTGCTCCAAGAGAGAAAGAGTAGGCACTCATGGCTTTCCGGTTTTCTGGCTGCAGTCGGTCTATAGTGTAGATATTGCCGTCACCGCAGACCACAGCAAGCCCTTCTTTCTTAGAAGCGTAAATTTCCCCTGGTTTGATGGGTGATACGGGTTCGGTCAGTTCAACTCTCCCATCGAGGATTTTTATGCGCTTTCCTCTAAAATAGGTAAATGCCGATGGCCATGGGGAGAATGCTCTGGCCTTCCTGTCAACCGAAATCGCTTCACTGTCCCAATCGATTTGGCCATCCTCTTTTTTGATCAGTGGGGCATATGTCGCCAGTGCATGATCTTGTTTTAAAGGAGAGAGCATGTCCATCTGATAGATCGTTTTAACAAGAAAATCCGCTCCCTCTCGTGCGAGACGTTCCTCCAGCTCGAACGCTTTTTCGTGAGGAAGGATCCTTGTTTCCCTTTGCATCAAGATATCTCCTTCGTCCATTTTTTCGTTGAGTTCAAAGATGGTCAGGCCTGTGGTGGTTTCTCCATTCAGGATAGCCCATTGAACAGGAGAAGCCCCTCTATATTTTGGAAGGAGCGAGAAGTGAAGGTTGATCGAGTTATACTTGGGCAAATAGATGATCGAGGCTGGGATGATTTGACCGTATGCCACGACGACGTTTATATCGGGATTGATCTCATTCAACATATCCAAAGCGGCTGGGTCTTTGCGGATTCTTCTCAGCTGTAATACTGGAATGTTTTTTTCGAGGGCAAACCTATTGACGGGAGAAGCTGTGAGTTTTTTCCCTCTTCCTGATGGTTTGTCCGGTTGAGTGATGATGAGTTCGACCTTATGGCCTTCCTCCAAGATCTTTTGGAGTGATGGGATGGCAGATTCTGGACTGCCAAAAAAAACGATCCTCATGTGTGAGCATCCTTGCCCAGCTGCTTGCGGAGTTTTTTTTTGATCAAGCTCTTTTTGAGTGGTGATAAATGTTCGATAAAGAGCTTCCCATTCAAATGGTCGATCTCATGACAAAGCACTCGAGCAAGAAGGCCCTCAGCGTCTATGATCTTTTCGTTTCCATCGAGGTCTGTGCCCTTTACCACTATGTGTGAAGGTCGAACAACCTTTTCATTGATATCCGGCACGGAAAGACAGCCCTCTTCCATAATCGCCTCTCCTTGGGAATCAAGGATCTCTGGATTGGCGAGGATGATGATCTTGTCTTTTTGTTCTCCCACTGATAGGTCCACAGTAAGTAGCCTGACACTCTTATTGACCTGTGGGGCTGCCAGGCCGATACCCGGAGCAGCATGCATGGTGTGAACCATATTCTGGGCAAGCTGGCATAATTCATCATCGATATCTTTTATCTCTTCAGCTTTTTTGGCAAGTACCGGGTGGCCGAACACCAAGATCTCCAGGAACGTCAGCTCGTTATCTATTTTTTCCATAGTACATGCCTATTTTAAATGAAATCCCGTATCCCGTAAACCCTCCAGTCTCTAAAAACTATTTCCTTAATGATAAGCTTTCCTTTTATAAATTTGTTAGCAGCTTTTATGAATAATTCAGGATTTGAAGCGGATGAATTTGTTCTTCTCTAGGCTCTGAAGGAATAGAGTGATTCGTTCATAGAGAGGTTCCACTTCGTCTCCAAGTGTTTTCTTCATGCGTTTGGCGATTTCTTCCACAGTGCATTCCCCATCGCAGCTTTCCCAGAATTGGCTGCCGATCTTGTCGAGGTTGATTTTGTAGTAGGGATGCTTGAGATGGGGAAGAAGATGTTTTCTAATAATGGGAAACCGGAATTTTGGCTTGAGCAGACAAATCAAACCTTCTTCAGTCTCTTTCCACTCTATGTTCTTTACTGGAACCAACTCCAGTAGGTTGAGTTCCTGTGATTCTTTTGTCTTGTTTTTCACATCATCCGGGAGGGGTGAAGCACTCTTCCCTTCGCTCTCTTGTTATTCAGTCTCTTCTCCATATTCCCCAGATTTCACCATCTTTTTATACGGTAAATAGATCAGGATGAATCCAAGAATAAAGAAAATGATCAGTCCCAACCAGGCACTGTGCCACACTTCTGGAAGCCGGATGTTCGTGCCTTTGACCGCAGCGGTGATGATTCCCATGAGCGCCTGTCCGGCGATCAATCCTGAAGCGAGGAGGAGACCGATGTTTTCTACGGTTTCTCTCCCCTTAGCAGTGGGCTTCTTCTTGCTTACGCTGCGATTGAGAAAGTATTTGAGAACGCCGCCCAAGAAGATACATGATGTGGCACGGAATGGCAGATACATTCCGACAGCGATCAGCATAGGAGAAGGCGATCCAATCAGAATGAGCGCCACGGCAAGGAGCATGCCAGCCAGCACTAGCGGCCAGGCCATTTCTCCTCCCACGATTCCCTTAGCCATTGCCGCCATCAATCCTGCCTGGGGTGCGGGAAGTGTTTCACTCCCGATACCGATGTTGTTGTGGAGAAGCTGTAATGAGAAGGTGAGTGTCAAGGCAGCAGCAACAACTCCGATCAATCCTCCGATTTGCATCCGCCAGGGTGTGCCGCCAAGGATATGACCGACCTTCCAGTCTTGGATCATGTCCCCTGCAACTCCCGCAACACAGCAGACCACGGCTGCCACTCCTAACACTGCCGCTATTCCCGCATCTCCTTTTTGCCCCATGATCACCATCATCAGGGCGGCGATGAGCAATGAGGTCAGAGTCAAACCTGAAATGGGATTCGAGGAGGAACCGATAATGCCTACAAGGTAGCCGGCCACAGCCGCAAAAAGAAGTCCCATGATGAGCATCACTATTGCGGACACGAGCGCTGAACCGATGTTTTTTGTGAACACGTTGTAGAGGAGGATCATAGGGATGACCAGTGCGATGATAGCCAAAATGATCGAAGGGAAGGGAAGGTCTTTATCGGTTCTAAGTGTTTTTGTGTCTCCCTCCGATTTTGCTTTGCTGACATCTTGGAACGAACGACCGATTCCAGCGATAAGACTCTTCCTCATCTTGAACAGAGTGTAGAAAGCGCCCACCAGCATGGCGCCCACTGCGATGGGCTTTATTTGAGCATCATAAGCAGAGATGGCCATGGCTGTCCAGTCTCCACCAAAATCTGACACGATCCTTCCGAGATCTCCGCTGATGAAGAGAAGGATGGGCATCAGGAAGGCCCACCCAAGAACTCCTCCAGAAAAAGTTAAAGCGGCGAGTTTAGGTCCTATGATGTATCCGACACCCGTCATGGCCGCATTAGCTGCAGGAGATTCCACGAACATCCTTCCTCTTATTTCAGCTGTCTTGGCTACTTCCAAGTTGTCACTGTCCAGATAAGTGATCCGAGAGATGCCGGGTATTTTAAAAACAGCTCTGGCATAAGGTGTAATCACACGGATACCGTTTTCGCTTGTAAAGAATTCTATGAAACCTCCCAATCCCATTGCCCAGAACATGTATGCCGCATTCGATCCGGCTTGCTGTCCGGTTTTGACCATCTCAGCACATGCGACACTCTCCGGAAATGGAAGAGAGGCATCTTCGACCAGGGTTCGACGAACGAGAATGATCAGAAAAACTCCAAGGACGCCACCGACGAGCATGAGCATCGATGATTTGGCAACATCAAACTTTGTCCACACACCAGTAAACAGAAAGGCGGGGATGGTAAATATGGCTCCAGCTGCCAGCGCTTCTCCGACAGCACCCGTGGTTCTGGCAAAGTTTTCCTCAAGAATAGTCCCTTTTAGAGGACGTAGTACGGCCATTGCAATAACAGCTGCGGGAAAAGTGGCTGCAACGGTCATTCCGACGAGAAGCCCAAGGTAGGCATTTGCGGCGCCGAGAACGATGGCCATGATGATTCCTAGAAAAATCGCCTTGAAAGAGATTTCTTTCATGGATTGTTCGGCAGGCACATAAGGCTTAAACGATTGGTTGCTCATTCTTACCTCCTCTCTGTTTTCTCCCTGAGTTTTTTGACTATATATTTCTCAAAAATAAAAAGCAAGAAAAATAAATTATCTTTTTTCATTTGCGTGAGAGTAGAAATTATGTTAAATAAATCGTGTAGATAGAGGAAGATAGAATGAATCTTATCGAATGGCTCAAAGAAAAATTTTTCTGTGACCTTGCCATTGACCTTGGAACTGCAAACACACTCGTTTATCTCAAAGGCAGAGGAATAGTCGTGCAGGAACCTTCCATTGTTGTTGTGAATCAGCAAACTGGCAAAGTGGAGGCCGTGGGGAAGAGGGCAAAAGAAATGTTGGGGAAGACTCCAAAAAGCGTTCTGGCCATAAAACCCATGCGTGATGGAGTTATCGCTGACTTTGAGATTGCTGAAAAGATGCTTGATTACTTTATCAAGAAATCGACAAACAACAGGAGTTTTTTACTCAGGCCGAGGATCGTTATTGGAATTCCTACGGGGATCACTCAAGTCGAAAGGCGAGCAGTCAAGGACGTTGCCATGCGGGCGAAAGCTTCCGAAGTGTACCTGGTAGAACAACCCACGTCCGCAGCTGTTGGTGCTGACTTGCCCATATCTGAGCCCACAGGGAATATGATCGTCGATATCGGTGGGGGAACAACGGATATCGCGGTCATTTCTTTGAACGGGATCGTGTTCAATCACTCCATCCGTATTGCCGGTAACGAGATGGATGAAGCAGTTATCCAGTATATCAAGCGGAAATACAACCTGCTCATCGGAGAAAAAACAGCAGAACAGGTCAAAATGCAGATCGGTTCGGCTTACCCGTTGGATGAACCAATAACTATGGAAATAAAAGGAAGAGATCTGAGAGAAGGTATTCCCAAGACTATTGTTGTAGATGACCAGGAGATAAGGGAGGCCCTGGAAGATATCGTCGTGGCTATTATCGATGCCGTAAAAGTCGCGCTTGAAAAAACACCGCCAGAGCTTTCTGCAGACATCATAGATCGCGGCATCATCCTGACCGGTGGAGGATCTCTTCTTAAGAATATTGATAAGCGTATCCGCGAAGAGACGCAATTGCCCGTATTCATCACCGAAGACCCCCTGACAACGGTTGTTCTTGGTGCGGGCAAAATGCTCAATGATCTAGATCTGCTGAGAAAAATCTCTCTAATTTAATCTTTACATGCTCTCTTTTTTTAAAAAAAACAAAAACCTCGTTGTTCTCAGTGTTCTCATTTTTTTACAGCTTGTCCTGATATCCATCCAAGTTCCTCTTGGTGAGCGAGAGAACTATTTCGAGAAGACTGTCTTTGTCATTTTTTCTCCTCTCCAGCATGGGATCGTTTCCTTCTTTCAAAGCATCGGACAATTCTGGAATGGATATTTCTCTCTCCGTGAGGCCCATGATCAAAACCTGGATATGAGGCAGAAGGCATTTTCTCTCTCTCAGGAGAACAGATTATTGCGAAATGCTCTTGAACATTACAGGAATGAGAAAGAGATCGAGGCCTTTCTCGGAGAAATGTATCCAAATATCTTGCATGCACGGGTCATAGGAATAGATGCCAGCAACTACTTCAAATCCGTGATGATCAACAGAGGGTCTCTGGATAGGATCGAAAAGAACATGGTTGTTCTGGATAAATTTGGAAACTTGGTTGGAAGGGTTATCGGCCCGATAGCTCTCAAAGAAGCACGAGTGCAATTGATCACGGACAATGATTGCGGAGTGAGCGTTTTTACTGAAAAGGACAAAGTATTGGGAATTTTATCTGGGGATAGAAAGGGGTTCTGTGAATTGGAGCATGTCGTGTCAACGGATGAGAATGTTTCTGTGGGCGAGAACCTTTATACAACAGGATATGACAGCATTTTTCCTTCTGGTATCAATGTAGGCCGAATAACTTCTATAACTCCTACTTCAGATCTTTTTAAAAAAATTACTGTGAAGCCGTATTTTGAATTCCGTCATCTAGACCAGCTTGCTGTCATACGTTTACAGGCAAAAGATATTTTCTAAAAACGGAGAAAATGAGAGATTTCTTGGAAACATTCCTTGGCATCGTTATTGCTTTGCTCTTCTTCTCTCTTTTATCCCACATTTCCATCTATTTGATTCAAGCGATCAATGTTTTTAGCCTTCTGGTCATCTTTATGTCCTCAACGAGGAATGAGGTGTATGGGGCATGCTTGGGCGCTGTTTTTGGGTTAATTCAGGATTCTTTTTCTTTGGGCGTTTTTGGAGTTGCCGGGATAGCTAAAACCATAATGGGGTTTTTAGCCGGCTTTGTCTCCAGGAGGATCAATGTCTCTTCGTTTACGCGCAGTTTTATTTTTATTTTTGTTTTGATCGCTATAGAGCTCATATTTTGGGCCTTTCTCTACTCCTTCATCTATTCCAAAACTCTCAATTCAGGAAAAGGAGTGATCTTTCTCCAGCCTCTGATAACGGCATTGATCGGCAGCACGCTCTTTCCCCAGATCCGAAAGGCAATAAAAGCGATCTCCCGGTACCGAAGATGATGAACAACAAAATTTATGAAGATCTATCTTTGGTATTTTCAAGAGCGAGGATCACCTTCATTGTTGTTAAGATAATCTTCGTCATACTCATCCTGTATTTTTGGAAACTCCAGATCCTCGACTTTCAGACATTCTGGCAAAAATCTGAGGCAAACCGTATCCGAGAGATCGTTGTCCCTCCCCAGAGGGGTTTAATCAGAGACAGGAACGGTGTCGTACTCGCAAAAAATATCGCTTCCTTTAAGGCGTCTCTGATCAGGGAAAACTGCAAAGACTTTGAAGAGTCGTGTTTGAGGATTTCCAAGCTCCTCGATTTGGAACCGGATGTTCTAAAAGAACGTGTGGAAAAATACAAATCTCTGCCTCTCTTCCAGCCTATAGTCGTAAAGGATAACTTAACCTATGAAGAAGTTGCCAGGATCAAATCCAGGCATTATGAGTTGCCCGAGTTGATCGTTCAATCAGAACCTAAGAGAAATTATCCGTTTGGGACGTTGGCTTCTCATGTCCTTGGATATTTGCAGGAGATATCCCCGGCAGAGATGGAAATGGACCAGTATAAAACCCACAGGATGGGTGACTTGATCGGAAAGACAGGACTGGAGAAACAATACGAAGATAGCTTAGTCGGCACAGAGGGAAAAATTCTTGAGATCGTGGACAATGTCGGAAGAGAGATCGAGGAAGTATCCAAGATCGATCCTATCCGCGGAAATGAGATTCATCTGACATTGGATTTTGACCTCCAGAAGAAAGCAGAGGAGATTCTGGATGGAAGAGAGGGTGCAGTCGTTGTGATGAAACCAGATACAGGTGAGATATTGGCGATGGCCAGCTATCCGAATTTCGACCCGAATAAATTCATCAACCGGTTCACACCCGAAGAATGGGTGGACCTCATCAACAGTCCGGAGTATCCTCTTGAGAACAGGGTCATCCGTGGGTTGTACTCTCCCGGCTCCCTGTTCAAACCTTGCATGCTGCTCGCTGGACTGGATCAGAGGGCAGTGAATGATTCCACGACATTTGTCTGTCGCGGCTCTATCATCATCTATGGACATCCCTTTGCTTGCTGGAAGGCGGATGGACACGGAATCGTTAACTTGTACAGCGCGATCCAGCATTCCTGCAATATCTACTTCTATCAACTGGGAAAAAGAATCGGGATAGAGGAGATCGCTCGGTATGCCCGTATGCTCGGTATGGGATCTCCTACACATATTGATCTTCCCGGGGAAAAGGTTGGTTTGGTCCCCGACGCCGAGTGGAAGAGGAGAGTAAGGGACGAACCTTGGTATCCTGGAGAGACGATATCTGTGTCTATAGGACAGGGGCCATTGCTCGTGACTCCTTTACAGATCGCAGTTTACACAGCACAGATTGCCAACAGGGGGCTCAGCGTAACGCCTTACCTCTATGCGAAAGAAATCCATGAGAGACAGGAGATAACAAGGCGGCAAGAGAATATAAAAGTCAGGTCTCCTATCCCTGAAGTGTATTTCGAAAAAGTGGTTCAAGGGATGTGGCAGTCTGTCAATAATCGAGGCACTTCCATTTTAGCAAGGATTAGGGATTTTGATGTGTGTGGAAAGACCGGATCAGCTCAGGTCGTCGGTAAGGCAACCGCTGAAAAATTGGCCAAACAGAATATAGAGATAAAAACTCACTCCTGGTTCTCAGGATTCGCGCCTAAAGACAAACCAGAGATCGTGGTTTCTCTCATTGTGGAATATGGGGGAGGTGGAGGAGCGACTGCGGCACCTTCTGCCAGAGAATTGTTCGAGCTATACAGGGAAAAATATGATTAATCAAACACAGATCAAGAACATCGATTGGATCCTGATCGCTCTTCTTGTGGTGAATACTCTGATCGGAATCGCCGTGATATACAGCTCGTCCCATCACTTGCCCGGGAATTACTATCTCAAACAAGTTTTCTGGACACTTTTGAGTTTAGCTGTACTTTTAGTTTTACTGACTGTGGACTACAACATTCTTGTCACTTATTCACTCTATCTGTACATTGCGTGTATTTCTATTCTCGGTGCTATTTTGATCTTTGGGAGGTTGATTGCCGGAACGAAGAGTTGGATTAAACTGGAATTTATCCAAATTCAGCCATCTGAGATCACCAAGATTGCCATCATTCTCCTGCTAGCACGTATCTTTTCGGAATTTAAGAGGAAATATTTATCCAACGAGGCAGGAATTTCGAGCAGCGCCTTTGTCCTGTTGGCATTAGTGCTTGTTGCACTGCAGCCCGACCTGGGTACAGCGCTGCTTTATATCCCGATTCTACTAGGAGCATTCATATTAGCGGGGCTGACAAGAAAAACTCTTGTGACGCTATTGATAATTGCATTGGTGATAGGGATCGTCAGCTGGGGATTTTTCCTCAAGGAGTACCAGAAGAATAGAATCACAACATTACTCACTCCGGATAAAGATCCTTTAGGAACTGGCTATCATGTTCTCCAATCCAAGATCGCCATCGGTTCAGGTGGTCTATTCGGAAAGGGATATGTCAGAGGAACACAGAGCCAACTTCAATTTTTACCAGCGCGCCACACAGATTTTATATTTGCTGTTGTCGGGGAGGAGCTGGGTTTTGTAGGGGTCGTGGTCATCGGCCTGTTTTATTTCTTGTTCTTAGGCAGGCTCTTTCAGTCCGTTTCAAAATCGAGAGATAGGACAGGAGTGTATATCATTTTTATGGTTGCCATGATGATCTCGAGCCAATTTTTCATAAATGTGTTCATGACTATCGGACTCTTCCCGATTGTCGGGATCCCACTCCCTCTATTGAGTTATGGGGGATCGTCTCTCCTGACAAATTATATTGCTGTTTCACTTGTTCTGAATATCAAGATGCGCCGCTTCGTAAACGTCTGATCTGGATTATTCATAAAAGCTGCCGATACCTGCATTCAAAAGATTACCATTCATAATATCGGCATCTTTTACCCTACGGGCGAACCAATCTCACAGCATCGGCTTCGTTGTAGTTCATTCGAAGTAGTTTACTACATCTTCACGAACCACTTCCTCGCCGCTACTATGACCTTGGTCCGTGAATAATCCATCACTCTTCTGTATTATTCATTAAAGCTTCTATGTTGCTTGGCGTGGGTGAAAATTGTAAGATGGTTTCCTATGATTAAGATCACAGGAGAATTGGAGAGGGCCCTCAGAAACGTCCAGAAGCCCGGCCGGTATGTGGGTGGAGAGTGGAATGCAGTTATCAAGGACCCCGATCGTGTTAAAGCCAAGATCGCTCTCGTTTTTCCCGACCTCTATGAGATCGGAATGTCTCATATCGGCCAGAAGATTCTCTACTCTCTTTTGAACAGATCCCCATCTGTCCTGGCCGAGCGCGTTTTTGCTCCGTGGCCTGATTTTGAAAAAGAACTCCGCCATAGGGATATCCCTCTTTTCTCTCTCGAAAACAGGATCCCTCTTTCTGGATTTGATATCCTTGGTTTTTCCCTCCTCTATGAGCTCAACTACTCTAACATCCTGACGATCCTTGAGCTTGGAAAGATCCCTTTCTTATCCTCTGAGAGGAATATGGAGTTTCCGCTGGTCATTGCGGGCGGCCCTGCAGCCTTCAATCCAGAGCCTGTGGCTGACCTGTTCGATCTGTTCCTCATCGGTGATGGTGAAGAGGCTGTATTCGAGATTTTGGACACATTCATCACAATTAAGGGCCAGACGGATAACAAAGAGGATGTGCTCAAGGAATTGATGAAAATCAATGGTGTTTATGTTCCCTTTTTTTACAAAACATATCATCCCGCTCCATCTTCGTTATTGGCAGTAAAGCCTAAGAACGGGGCGCCTCTCCGGATCAAAAAAAGAGTCTTATCTCCTTTTTCTCAAGCGCATTTTCCTGAAGATACCGTTGTTCCGAATATTCAAGTTGTTTTTGATCGTGTATCAGTGGAAGTAGAAAGGGGATGTCCCCAGAGCTGCAGATTTTGTCAGGCAACTCAACTGTATTTTCCGACGCGTGTGAAGAATCCCACCGATGTGACGCAAACCGTTCTGAACAGCGTACGATCCACGGGGTATGAAGATGCCTCTCTATCAGCTCTGTCTATCGGTGATTATCCATACTTGGATCAAACTGTGCAGACTTTGATGGATGAATTTAAGGAGCGGCAGATCTCCTTGTCTGTTTCTTCCCTTAGACCGAAGGGGCTATCGTCAGAGTTGGCGGAAAACATTCTCAAGGTGAGAAAAACTGGATTTACACTTGTTCCTGAAGCAGGGACGGAGAGATTGCGCAGAGTCATCAACAAGAGCTTAAACGACGAGGATATCTGGGAGGCTGTCCAGAATGCATTTATTCGAGGATGGAGGCTTCTCAAGCTGTATTTTATGGTGGGCCTTCCTTCCGAAAAGGAAGAAGACCTGGATGGTATCGTTGATTTAGTGAAAGAGATCATTCGGATAGGATACAAAATTTTGAAAAAGCCTCCCCAGATAAACCTCAGCATATCGTCGTTTATTCCTAAAGCTCACACACCGTTCCAATGGGTAAAAATGGAGGATGAGGACATTCTCATCAAGAAACATGCTTATGTAAAATCGCGGCTGAAGAAATATCCCTTTGTCAGGTTTAAGGAGCACAACCAAAAAAATGCGTTGCTAGAAGCCGTATTTTCTCGGGGTGATAGGAGACTGACACCCGTTATCGTTCATGCATGGCAAGCGGGTGCGCGTTTTGACAGCTGGAGTGACCTGTTCCGATTCCAATATTGGGAAGATGCTTTGTCTTCCAATAACATTGATTTCCGTCTCTACCTTGGGAGTCTGAGAGAATCCGATGTTTTGCCCTGGGACCATATTGATACAGGTATCAAAAAGTCGCATCTGATCCAAGAGCTGCACAGAGCACAACGGGAAGAATCTTCTCCGATTTGTTTGGAAAAATCGTGTACAGAATGTCAAGGATGTTCGCTTGCGCCCATGTTGGTGAAGGATTATGAAGAGCAGATCGAGCCGCTTGAGAAAAGTTTTCCCATCTTCGGGAAAAAATCTGAGAGCGTTTTCAGATACTTGGCTTTTTACAGCAAGGAAGACAGTTCAAAATATTTCTCCCATACGGATTTGAACAACATTATCCAGAGAGGTTTTCGCAGGGCCGGTATCCCTGTGTGTTTTACAAAAGGATTTCATCCAAAAATGATCGTTTCTTATCCTCCCGCTCTTCCATTGGGGATGGAGGGCAGGGCTGAGGTGATCGAGTTTAGATCAGACTACCATCTTCCTCAAGATGAATTCGCTATTCACCTCAATGCCTATCTTCCTCCAGGAATCCGGTTTTCTCGTTTGGTACGACTGGAATGGACCGCCTTCTCTCTGATCGAGAAGATCCAAAGCATCGTTTACTCTTTGGACCTGAGCGCTGATAAAGTCATCGATACACTTAAAGATTTCCAAACGGACAAGAATGAAAAAGACTTCGATATTGTGGAGGATGTCGAAGAGCTGGTGGACAGATACATGAAAGATATCGGGTGTGTGTCAATGGTGCATTTTGAGGTTGACAGGAATGAACAGAAACTCCTTTTGGATGTGAAATTTGACCCAAAAAAATTGATCCGGCCCCAAGATATCGTCAGTGAGATATTCAGTATCACCAACCCCGTCTACGACATGGCGAGAGAGAGAATTGTCTTCAAAGCTTTGTGAAAGATAAATTGACTTCGTTTTGATATTGCAGTATAAACTTGATGAATTCCGTGTTCGTAAAGAATATGACCTGAATTATTCACGAGTTGAGGCCAACCCGCCCCACCCTAACAATAAGGTGGAGGCAGTAGCCCACGAAGCTGTAGTGATCTACTGCGAGCCGACCCAACCTACCCGGGCTACAACGAAGGCTTCGTAGTGAGATCAGCGGGTTAGGTTGGGTCGGCGCCCATAGGGTAAAAAATGTCGATTATGAATAAAGAGCACAATGAAAACAGAATAGTTCAGGAAAAATCTTACTGGAGGAGGAGATCATGATCGATTTCAGTTTGACCGAGGAACAAAAAGCTCTTCAAGAGATGGCGCGAGAATTCGCTTTGAAAGAGATGAGACCAAATGCTGCCAAGTATGATAAAGGAGATGAATTTTCTGAAGATGTCATGCAAAAGGCATTCGAAGTGGGTTTCCTGAACTGCACAATCCCGACAGAATATGGCGGTGGTGGATTGAGTGATATAGATACAGTTATAATCAGCGAGGAATTGGCGGCCGGATGCGCTGGAATGTATACAACCATGATGGTCAATGCATTGGCTTACACACCGATCATCCTCTTCGGGACCGATGAACAAAAGAAAAAATATCTCACTCCTCAGACCAAAAAGATGTCGTTTGCTTCGTTTTGTCTTACAGAGAGAGAAGCGGGATCGGATGCCGGCGCTCTGAAAACAAAAGCGATTAAGGTTGGGGATGAATACATAATCAACGGATCAAAATGTTTTATTTCCAACGGAGGCATCGCGAGCCTTTATGTTGTCTTTGCACTCACTGACCCCAGCAAAGGGGCCCGTGGAATGAGTGCGTTTATCGTACCTCGCGAGACTCCCGGCATCACAATCGGGAAAGAGGAAGACAAAATGGGACACAGGGCATCCAACACTGTGGAGTTGTATTTTGAGGATGTCAAAGTGCCCGCAGAAAACTTGCTGGCCAAAGAAGGGATGGGATTTATCATTGCAATGAATACTCTGGACAGGACAAGAGCGCCTGTAGGAGCTGCTGGAGTGGGGGTGGCAAGAACTGCTCTCGAATATGCTATCGAATACGCAAAGACTCGGAGGCAATTCGGTAAACCTATCGCTCTTTTCCAGAACAATGCCTTCAAGATCGCTCAGATGGCCATGGAGATCAATGCCGCCCGGCATTTAATCTGGCATGCTGCATGGCTGCTGGACGAAGGGAAACCCTGCGGAAAAGAGTCGGCCATGGCCAAAACGTTTGGTTCGGATGTAGCCATGCGCGTAACGAATGAAGCTCTCCAGATCCTTGGAGGATACGGATATATGAGAGATTACCCTATGGAGAAGCTCATGAGAGATGCCAAGCTCCTCCAGATCTATGAAGGAACCAATGAGATCCAGAGGTTGGTCATATCTAGAGAGGTTATCGGGCCTATCAAATCATGATGGCTAGCGATTTAAAATAGCCAGAAGTGCTGTCTTCCGTCAAAAAAGCAAGCTTGATATTGAGGGACTTCTTCGCCTTATAAAAGGATATAATAAGATAGATTTGTGGTGTCTGGCCTACGTTGTTGCGTCTTCTTCTGTAAAATACTCGGGGATGATTCCAGTGATCTCAACACCGGCGCCTTTTGCAATATCAATAAGATCGACAACTCTGGCATACGGAACTTTTGCGTCGGCTCTGATGAATATAGTTTTGTCCTGCCTGGTGGAATAGAGACTTCTTAGCCGGCCTGGAAGCATTTCCAAGGAAATCTGCTCTTGGTTGATCATTACGCTCAAATTTTTTTTCAGGGTCAAGACGATCAGTCCTTGAGGCGTTGCACTCGTATCCGCTGTGGTCTCGGGAAGTTTGACATCTATGCCCTTTTGGATCATGGGCGTGATAACCATGAAGATGATGATAAGTACGAGTAAGACATCGCACAAAGGAACGACATTGGGCTCAGCACTTGCCATTATTGCCTCCTTGTATTCACTATAATCAGCAAATTATTTTAAAATAATTCTCTTGGTTTTGTCAATCTGTGAATTGATTTTTTATTTTTAACGAGATATTGTAGAGATGAAGAGGAGGACATATGAGGGAATTAAAAGTTGAAGTGGTCGGTGTGAAGGAGAGATGTGGAGCTAAACACAAGGTCGGAGATGAGTTTTTTATTCGTGGAGAGGGAACGATAGAGATCCCTTCAGAGAAAAAGGTCTGTGTCTTTGCGCTCAACAGCCTCTTTCCTTTTTTAACCACAAAACAGAGGGAGGATGAGCTTCCTCATGACGACTGGATCGCCGAGACAGAGACTCTCTGTTGTCCAGACCCTAAAGGAGTTATATTCAAGATCACGCCACTATAATCGCTAAATATCGAACGAAAAGCCCTGATCAGGAGGCGTCCTTTTTTATTTTTATCCATAAAATTATCCACCCACGTGAGGCAAAGTTTCTGAGTTTTGAGCTTATGTCATTTCTTTCGGGTGGTGAACAGGATAAAACGTGCATCATAGACGATGACTAAGGCGAGAATGATGAGGATCACGCTCACAACGCCTAGAAGATAACTCTCCACTTTGAAAAAGTTATACCCCTGAAAGGTCAGGGCTGCCAGGGTTGTAAACAGCATGAAATATGCGGGGTACAGTGTGAATTTTGTGGGTCGTTTGATGCCAACTAGGTAGGAGGACACGACGACTAGTGCGAGTGCCGCCACGAGCTGGTTCGATGCACCGAACACAGGCCATATCGCTTTATAGCCTTCGGTGACTCCCAACAGAGTGGCAAAAACCAGGATTATTGCCGATGCCACCCATCTGTTGTTGAAAAGGCGGATTTTTTTCCCGGCTAATTCCGAGAATACAAAACGTCCCAAGCGTGTCCCCGTGTCGAGTGTGGTGAGCACAAATGCATTGAGCATGACCATCCCAAAAAAAGAACCGATCACGAGAGTGATTCCCGGGAGTGAGGATGTGAGTTTTCCGTAGCCCGTCGCAAAGGCGGTGATCGGATCTCCCACCTGTGTCATTAAATACTGAAAACCCAATGGATTTTCAGCCCCGGATGGATCCCATATCAGGGCAGCGGCCGCGATAAATATGACTAATCCTGCCAACACAGCTTCGGTGACCATCCCCCCGAAACCGATCAATTTTCCCGCGGTTTCATCTGGCAGTTGTTTGGCCGTAGTTCCACCCGCCACAACAGAATGAAAGCCAGAGATCGCACCACATGCGATGATCACGAAGAGCATAGGCCATAATGGACCTCCCTTGCTCGTGAATGATACAAATGCAGGGGCATTGATGGAAGGATGGGAGATGATCAATCCCAAGTATCCCATAGCGAGTCCAATAAACAGTATCCACATGCTGATATAATCACGTGGTTGCAGAAGGAACCATACTGGCAGGGAAGAGGCAAAAAGACTGTAGATGATCAACACATAGAACCAGAAATTTTGCACACTCATACCAAGAAATTGTGCAGGGAGTTCAACAGGATACAGTTTTCCGATGTAGATAAGAGCAAAAAGTAAAAGAAGCGAAGCAAAAGTTGCGGCAGGAATATTAAAGCCCTGTTTGGTGATAAGCCATCCGAAGATCATGGCGATAAAAACCAAACCAAACGTAGGGATAACGATTTCCGGTTGAGAGACCAGTGTGCGGGAGGCCACAACAGCGAAGACAGCAATGACAAGAGCTAATGCGAACCAAATGAACAGAGAGAAGATGATCCTTGTTCGCTGGCCTAGTGTTTTTTCTGAGATGTCAGCCAGAGATTTTCCTTTGTTCTGGACCGAGGTCATCAATGATGTGTAATCATGAACAGCCCCAAGAAAAACACTGCCGATGGCCACCCAGAGAAGGGCTCCGAGCCAGCCGAAATAGAGGACTCCCAATAGGGGACCTATGATCGGTCCAGCTCCAGCGATCGAAGAAAAATGGTGGCCAAAAAGCACGGTTTTTTTTGCAGGAGAATAGTCGATCCCGTCATTCAATTCTCTAGCAGGTGTGATCCGATCCTTATCGGCCTGGACAACTCTTTTCTCGATGAAGTTCCCGTATATCCAATAGCCTAAATAGAGCCATAGAATGAGGACAAAGGCAATGATTAACGTATTCATTCGCTATTTTCCTTCACACTCAGAAATATTCACAATCCAGGAGATCTATCGACATTTTTTATGAATATGTTATTTTTTTGTTTTATAGATCAGATAGATCACGAGTCCGATAAAAGCTGCCAGGCAGATAAAATCTCCTACATTTCCAGGCCAGACCAGACCGATACCCATTGGTTTTTTCTTGGTGATATACGCATAGATAGCAACCAAGACCATGGCGATGCCTTCCCCCGCAATAAAACCCGAACTCAGGAGTACTCCTTTTTCTTTTCTCTGTGTCAGCTTCTCTTTATTGTCGCCAGCGCCCTTTTCCATAAAAAGCTTGATAACTCCGCCTACATATATCGGGGTCATTGTTGATAGCGGAAGATAAATACCCACTGCAAAAGGGAGGGAGGGAATCCTCAAGATTTCGGCCACTACGGCAAAGGCGCCGCCGATCAATACGAGTCCCCAGGGAAGGTCCCCACCTAGAACTCCCTCTACAACAGTTTTCATCAAAACAGCTTGAGGAGCCGGCAAAGTCTGGGATCCGAATGTGAAGGATTCACCCAGGAGCCAGACTGCAGCAGCGACAGCAAAGGCTGAGGTCACTACACCCAACAATTCTGTCGACTGTTGCCTCTTAGGGGTGGCTCCAATGATATACCCTGCCTTTAAGTCCTGCGAAATATCACCTGCAACCGACGCTCCGACACAGACGACGGTTCCCACTGTCAGTGCTGTGGCCTGTCCGAAGATATCTGTCCAGCCCAATGCGTAGAACAACAGACTTGTTCCGAGGAGTGTGACGATGGCCATTCCCGAAGTAGGATTCGATGAAACGCCAACCAAGCCCACGATCCGGGAAGATACAGTAACGAAGCAAAACGCAAAAAACACGATACAGAGTGCTGCTATAACTCTAATGAAGATGGATGTATTGATCCCCAAGATCTGTGGAGAAATGATGATCAAAATCACAATGATGAGGGCACCGATTCCGAGAACCGAGATGGGCAAGTCTGTATCTGTCCTTTTTTTCTGGACATGCATATTCCCCTTACTCGATCGTAGGTCTCTGATCCCCATTTTTAAGGAATTGTACATCGTGGGAAAGGATTTAAAGATGGTTATGATTCCTGCAACAGCAACAGCCCCTGCGCCGATCACTCTGATATACTTATCCCAGATCTGCTCAGCTGACATTTCCGCGATGGACAATTCAGCTTCAGGAAGCAGAGGAAGGTTGAGATTCTCTCCGAAATAGGCGATCAAGGGGATAATCACCAACCAGGACAGGAGTCCACCCGCGACCATTATGGCCGCGATACGAGGGCCCAGAATGTATCCGACTCCCAGGAGAGCAGGAGTAGGCTCGCCGCCCAGTTTTGCCTTCTTCAACACAGGAAGCTTCAGATAGATCTTCTCTGGCCAGAGATGTAAAAAACTCTGGAATATTTTAAAAACAGCCGCCACTCCCAGGCCTAAAAAGACATTTTTAGCCTTGGCGCCTCCTTCTTCTGCAGAGATCAAGACTTGGGCAGCTGCAGTCCCTTCAGGATAGGGAAGGACTCCGTGTTCCTTCACGATTAAGGCTCTTCGCAAGGGAATCATAAAAAGTACTCCCAGAATACCTCCGAACATCGCTAAAGTTCCGATCTTGAAGATGCTGGGATTGAATCCCCAAAGAAAGAGAGCGGGAATTGTGAATATGATCCCTGATGCTAAGGATGAGCTGGCAGATCCGGTCGTTTGGGCGATATTGGCATCCAGAATCGTGCTTTTTCCCAGAATGGGAGTCAACACTCGTAAAGCTGCTACTGAAATCACGGCTAGGGGGATTGCCGTGGATATCGTCAATCCCACTCTAAGGCCTAGATAAGCGTTTGCCGAGCCAAAGATGACTCCAAAAATGGCACCCAGAATCACAGCTTTTAGGGTGATATCTAGGTATGACGTATCGTCTGGAACATAGGGTATTTTTTCCGGCATTATCCTTGTCCTTTTCTGAAATTATATGCAGTCTACCACATCGAAAATTTATTTTCTAATAAAATCAAAGGAGAGCATGAGGAAATTCGAAATCAGACGATAACCAGTTTTTTTACTGTTTTTTCCCAAGTGATCTGGGATATGAAGTTATGGGCATTCTCACCCATTCTTTGAGCCAGAGCTTCGTCCTCTGCCAGCTGGTCCATTTTTTCAGCAAATGCCATTGGGTTTGGATCGCATACAAAACCGGTTTCTCCGTTTTTCACGAGCTCAGCAGGGCCTCCACTGTCGTTGGCAGTGATGACGGCTTTTCTGCTGGCAAAGGCTTCTCCTGTGACAAAGCCGTAGTCTTCTTGTTCAGGAGCGAAAAAGACGGCTCGACAGGTGGCGAAATAATCGAGGACCGTTTTTTCTTCAGATTTTTCGAGTAAAATAACCCTCTCCTCAAGGTTATTATCTTTGATTTTTTGGATGATATCCTTTTTTTCAGGCCCTTCTCCGATAATAATAGCCTTTAAGTTTTTACTCTTGACATGTTTGAATGACTCTACAAAAAGGTGCAGTCTTTTCAGCCTTTGCAATCGGGATACCGAAAAAATAAAATTGTCATACGATTCTGTGTGATAGTTTCTTTGAGGTGGAGGAGGGTAAAGGACTTCTGATGTTATCCTTCCCCATCGTTCAAGTCTTTTCTGTATCGTTTGGGATTGAGCATAGAGTTTGGTCACATTGTGCTTGAGGAGATATGTGTCTAGCACATGGATGAGATATCTCCTCGTCTTTTCTTTGAGCTTGCCTTTAATACCCAATTGGGAGCACAGGAATGTCCATTGATCGTAGTATTCTCTCAACCTGTGATTCAACCAGCACACATGTTGAGGATGTTTTACAGCATAGCTGGGAAAACGGAATGTGATGACCTGGTGTATTGCTCTGCCCAAACCATCCTCTTCGATATCATAAAATCGATTGGCAAGATAAGCTCTAAATTGCCGTCCAAATCGGTTCTGTGGCGTGAGTATGAGGTCAGCATGGTATCCGTATTCGTTTAATGCTTGAACAGTGCTTCGTGCAATAGTGAGATGACCGCCCTCGACAAAAGGTACATCAGAAGTTACAACAACGATCCTTTTTTGTTCTGCCATCACGAATGCTCTGTGGGTGAAAACTTTTTTCGATCATACAGATTGTATAAAAAATAGATCAAAATCGGAAGCTTCCTTTTATTTTTTCTGCGATGAGAGGTTGCAACTCTGGAGGAAAATGGGAAATCAAAAAGCGGAGGATCTCTTTTGTGAGGTTTTTTTTATGGTTATGTTGGAAGAGAGGATGACACCAAAGGCGGGACAGGTCGATCTCTTTGTGGTTCTGTTTTAAGATTGTTTATCTACCGAAGGGTATCGAGGGCTTTTTTGTTGTCACTGGTCTTAAAGACCAGGAGAGCCTTTCCCATTCCCGCTGATGAACCATAGCAATAGTCAATATCGATCACAGCATTTCCTAGGAGAGCGCCGATCTCGGCTCCAGCTCCGACTCTGTCATCCATCAGCACTGTTACCACTTCATTGGTCGTGACTTTATATCCCAATGCTTTGAGGCATGTTTCCGCTTTTTTATTGTCGGATGTAAGAAGTAAAAAAACTCCTTTGTCCTTGACTGAACGTGCCTTCAGGGCTTTAAGATTGACTTTGGAATTTGCCAGTGTTCCGAGGACTCGACCCAAGATTCCAGGTTCGTTCGGTGTGATCACATGAAGCTCTGTCTCGAGCTTAACATTATGCACTTTTGTCTCCTTCTTAATCACCTGATAAGGGGGCATTATACCAGAATTAGTTTTTAAAAAACATAGAGATTATCGAATAGTCCGTGAAAGTATCCTTATTTCCGTGATGCTCTCAGTCGAATGACAATAGCAGGATCTCGTCACAGTCCATATTCGTCGAAGACCCCCCCACCCACCACCATCCGACTCATAAGGACAATGACTCGCTCTTTTTTCCGTCTAATGCGCTTATCACGGAAACAAGGATGCTTACATAGTCAGTGAAAAACTTGAGATTTTATAAAACTTATTTATAATGAATAATCCTATTCATAAAATTAAAAGGTTAAAAGACAAGATATGAGAAAGGAAGTGAAAGTCGCCATCATCGACAATTCCATCAATCCTTCGATCTACACACCCGTGGCCCATTGGACCGCATTTTTGGAAGGCAAATGGCAGGCATTCACTGCGAGAGAGCATCAATTCCCAAATCTGGATGAAGAATTCACTCATTTGATCTTAACAGGTTCAGAAGCCTCTATCCTTGAAAGGGAACAATGGGTTCACGAGGAGATCGAACTCACTCTTGAGGCTGTAGAAAGGAAAATTCCCGTTCTCGGAAGTTGTTGGGGACACCAACTTCTGGCAATAGCGTTTGCAGGGCCGGCTCATGTTCAACGCAGCGACTGCCCTGAGATCGGCTGGATCTCTGTGGGGATTACAGAGGAAGACACTCTCATGGGCAAAAAAGGGCAGGAGTTTGTCTTTTCCAGTCATTTTGATGAAGTTGTCGGTCTCGGCGACGATTTTTTAGTGTTTGCATCAAATGAGAAATGCCAAGTTCATGCTTTTCAATGGAGAACAAATCCCGTGTGGGGGATCCAGAGTCATCCAGAGATGAGTATTCAGGACGCCCAATACTATCTCCGAAAGAATGTTGCGTCCAATCATGAGTCCTGTTCTCTCTACAGAAGTGCGCTGTATTCAACACCGAGAGATACAGGGATGATCCATGCGGTGATCAGAAATTTCCTGGATTATTCCAATTCTTGATCAAAATAATAATTTTTGAACAACTCCATTCGATCTTTGAGAAACATCGATGACAATGATACAAAAAATACATAAATTTTCAGGAAATTTCCCTTGACAAAGACATACTTTAAAGATAATTTTGTTTATACTACAGGTATAAGTATCTCAATCATTCTCATAACTGATAAGGAGACAGAATGAAAAGCAAAATATTCATGGTTTTAGTTATTGGAGTCCTCGTCATATTCACTGTTAACTCTTTTGCGGAGACTACAAAACTCAAACAGATAGGCCGTTATACGCTCGTGCGAATCAAAGGGGAAGTTCCCACGGCCGAAGTGATGAAGATCTTGGTAGATAAATACGCGGGCGATATCAAGTACGGTTTTGACGTTGCGGGTTATGGGGATGTTTACCTTCCCTTTCTTGATCAGATCAAAACAGCCTCTTTTGAGGACGCAGAATTGCCGATAGGACAGAAATTTATGTGGATGCTGTTCCGTTCAAGAGGCAAGGTGGAGGTTGCCGAGGATCTGGAATGGGCAGGGAAAGAGCCTCTTCCGGTATTTGTTTTTAAAGTTCAAAAAGATTTTAAGCACTACACATTCATCATCCCTAAACCATGCGGAAATGTTGCCCTTGTCGGTGTTGAAGAGATCATCCCGGATGCCGTGTGCGATATTCAAGTCAGCCCTGTCAAAGCCAACATCAATGATCCCATTTCTGTGGATATGAGTGGCTCCCAGAACGCAAAGTCGATGGAAGTGGAAATATTCAATTCAGAGGGAACTAAAATTGCCTCACAATCATTGACGCCCGATTCTCCGAAATGGCAGACAAAGTTTGAGAGCCCAGGTGAGTATGTCTTCAAGGCCAAAGCGCTCAATGTTGAGGGAAAACCTTCCACAAATGCGTGTGAAGCGAAAACATACATCAACGCTCCGCCCACATGTAAACTCTGGACATCGTGTCTTCCCTGTAAGAATTTTGTGGGACGGCCGATCACGATCGATGCCTCGAATTCTACGGATCCGGATGGACAAGTGGCCAAGGCCGACTTTCAGATCACCGATGAGACTGGAGCCGTTGTCGATACCTACATGGATTCGGAAGGTCCTTTCACCTGGGAGAAGGTTTTTGAAAAAGCTGGCACTTATGCGATTACTCTTGTTGTGACAGACGATTTTGGCGCCATGTCAGAGCCATGTAAACTCGATCTTGAAGTCACCCAGAAAACACTCTTCGGCATCGTGGATGTGGGACCGGCATTCGCCAAGGGCTGTTATGGTAAATTTCTAGATGCACGCGTCGGATTACAGTATTTCCTCGTTCCTGAACAATTCAGTCTGATCGTTGAAGCAGGAGGGGCATTATCAATCGCAAATAGCGAGGCGTGGAATAGCTTCTTCCTGACAAATGTCACTTTTAACTACCATGCCGGTGCGTTTTTCATCGGAGCCGGAGCGGGATATGCATCTAAAGTTAAAGAGGAACGAGACGGAGACACCTTCTTGCTCGGAGACATCGGATACGAAATATTCAACAACTACACAACTGCAGGCCAGCTCTTCTTCGAAACACATTTCCCGATTGGCTCAGGACGCGAATTCTCCAAACACCACAAATTCCTGTTGGGATTCAGGATGCTTTTTTAATAAGAATCAGTCATTGAAATTAAAGGCCAGGGAAAAATCCCTGGCCTTTTTTTTCAAGAATAAGCTTCAAATACAGAGTAAAGAGTACAGAAAAAACAACATGACGTACGGGAAATGAAGAGAAAAAAGATCGCACTCATCGGGGCTGATGGCCAGTTGGGTTCGGAACTCGGTAAAGTCCTGGACGACCAGGAAATCTATTCATTTTATTATCCTGAATTCGATGTGACTGACACAGCCAAAACGAGTCAAACCATCCGATCCCTCTCACCCGATGTGATCATCAACACAGCTGCTTACCACAGAGTGGATGAATGCGAAGGCCATCCAGAGGAATCTTTTGCCGTGAACACGATAGCCGTCAGAGAGCTTGCCTGCCTTTGCCGGGAATTGGATGCGGCGTTCGTCCATTTTAGCACGGATTATGTCTTTGACGGCCGTAAACAAACACCATACGTCGAAGACGACTTTCCCAATCCTCTGAATCTTTATGCTGTTTCCAAGCTTGCTGGTGAATATTTTGTTCGGAATATCCCCAAAAAATACTTTCTGATCCGGACCTGCGGACTGTTCGGGGAAGCCGGTTGTATTGGGAAGGGAACCAATTTCGTTGACACGATGATCAGCATGGAAAAGCGGGGAAAAGCGATAAGAGTTGTGAACGATCAGTGGGTAACACCCACGTCCGCTTATGAACTCGCTCAGAAAGTTCATGAACTCCTCCAGACAACTCATTGGGGACTGTACCACATGACGAACGAGGGGGAATGCACATGGTTTGAGTTCGCTAGGACGATCTTTAAGTTAATGGGGTCCGAGATCCGAATAGAAGCCGTTGATTCCCTGACCTATGAAGCCAAAGCCCGGAGACCTGCTTATTCCGTTCTCGAAAACAGGAATGCCAAAAAGATCGGGATTACTCCTTTTTCCCGCTGGGAAACTGCGTTGGAAGTGTATTTAGAAGAGAAAGGTTGTACGATTCGTTAAAAAAACTTTCCGAGTTTTGTGATCTCGTCATTGTAATATTTACGGTACAAAATCTCCCACTCTCTGCTTCCTTCTTTGATGGCCTTTTTCTGAGATTCGATCTTTTCAACAGCACGTTTATTTATCAGGTCATAGAGATCCATTTCCTCTTCGATACTCTTCACTATAGTGAGTCGGATCTCATTGGATTCATCGAGGAATTCGACATTGTCATTCTTGAACAGCTCGTTGAGGATCTGTCGGGCAAGAAAGTTTATCTTCTCTCTGGATAACCGAATACTCACAGCACTAAGCTCCTTTCCTTTGCTAATTTGGTCTTGATCATCCGAAACATGGTTTGGTATTCGATATTTTCTTTCCTGATCTTCTCCATGTGTTGGTTAAGGATCTCCCGCACTTCCTGGTCCAGTTTATCTTCGTTCAGGAATTCTTCTGTGATGAGGTTTGAAATGTCAGTAATGAGGTCATTTTTGTTGTCGGCGAGGATCTTTTCTTCTTTGAACAGATTTCTAACGATAATGAACGCCATGTGTTCGATCTGAATCTTGTTTAGTCTCATTTCCTAAATACAATACAATACCTCTCCCCAAAATTCAAGGCTTAAACCCTCGAATTCGTTTATATGTCGATCACAATCATCGGATAAGTAACCTGAATTATTCATAAATTATGCCGACACCATTATCTATTTCTTTTTATACGTTGCATAGCCAATGGACTTGGTGATGCAGGACGTTTTAATATTTTCCTCATGTGTTTCTTATTTTATGTCGGCATTCTTTACCCTTCGGGCGAGTCGATCTCACTACAAAGTCTTCGTTGTAGCCCACTTGCGGTAGATCACTACAGCTTCTTGGGCCACTGCCTCGCCTTTGCAGCAATCTCAACTCGTGAATAATCCAGGATAATAAAAGAATGTAAATATTCTTAACATTTTTACGGAGGCGGATATTGAAATCACTGGAAAATAAAAATGAATTGGGATCAAAACGATAATGAGGCGCATCACGATAATGAGTACCTGATTCTATCCCAGAAGGTGCTCATTATTGCTATGAACCGAACAGCGCAAGAGGATTCCGAGAAAGGGCAAGTTATTTATCTTTCGATGAAAGATAAAGGGAGCAAGAGAAGCCACCTATACAAATTGCGAAGACAAAAAACATAAATATTATGGCATCAAAACTCATCGGGCGTACGCTCAATCCTTTTCGTAATGATCCTGTTCATGATGATAAATATAAATATGGCGACAGTCAGTTGGAACAGAACAGTTCCCACTGAAAATTCTGCGGTTATTTTGAGCCAGTTTTCTGGATCTGAGGAGTAACTCTGCCAGAACCACCAGAATATCATGGCGAAGAATTGGAGAGGGAGGAAAACATAGACAATGATATCGAACAATTTTCCTGTTTTTACAGCCTTTTCTGGAAGAGAAACAACCTCTTGTCGAAATCTTCTGGAGCGGTATTTGAAGATGGCAATAGTGAAAAAGAAACCGCTGAACATAAGACCGATACTCCAGACCCAATCCTGATTGTTGAAAAATCCCATGCTAATAGCAGACGGAAGGCCGAAGAGAAATCCCAAGATCGCAACAAGGGAGACAGATTTTTTTCGAGTCATCCCAGTGTCCATAAATATTCGCGTGACCAGCTCTATCATAGAGATTAGGGAAGAAAAGGCGGCAAAAGAGAGAGCCAAAAAGAACAGGGCTAGAAATAACGAACCAGCGGGCACATTAGCAAAAAGTTTTGGTATCCAGATGAATGTCAATCCCTGATTGTCGGACCTCATGACGTCCAGGACCTTCTCTTGAGAGAAATTCTGGTTAGAAAAGTAGGCAAACACTGTGGGGATGATCGCGCATGCCGCAAGGAGGGACGCCAGGGAATTCCCGAATCCCAAGGTGGTCGCTATCAGGATGGGATTTTCCTTTTTGTGTGTGTACACAGCATATGTGAGGATCAATCCCCAGCCTGCTCCGTTGGACCATGCTGACTGAGTGAGTGCATTCAACCACAATTTGTAATCCGCTAGCTTGCTGAGGTTGGGGGAAAACAGAAAATCCAGACCTTGAAAAGCACCGGGTAATGTGATGGCTCTAATCCCTGCGATAATCAAAAGGACAAAGAGAGATGGAATAAGGATCTTGTTGACACGTTCAATGCCTTTGACTACTCCTGCATAGATGATGAGCGCTCCTATGCTGATGGCAAGGAAATGAAAGAAAACTGGCTCCCAGGAGCTGGAAAAAGAATACCAGAATTCCGACGATTCCTTTTGGATCAGTCCCTGTAAAGAGGTTGCAAAAAAATATTTGATGCACCATCCCGTGACCACAGAATAGTAAAACATAATAGCTGTTGTCACAAAGGCAACAAATGTGCCCATCCACGCAAATTTTTCACCGATAATTTCTCGGAATGAACCGATGACTCCTAGGCGCGTCTTTTTTCCTATGGAGATCTCTATTGTGAGAAGCGGTATCGACCAGAGAAATAGGAACAAAAGCCATGCGATGATAAAAGCTCCGCCGCCCTGTTGAGCGACTATCCGGGGAAATCGCCATATATTTCCAGTCCCGACTGCCATGCCTAGACCGGCAAAGATGATTCCCCATTTAGATGAAAAAGATTCCCTGCTCTTCATTTTGCCTTACTTTACACTTCGGACTCATCAGAGTCAATGACGAGATAAGGGTGTAATCCATTTTTCTCAGGCTGAAACTTTCCCAGTGCAAGAAGTCTCCCATCTTGATTGAACAATCTGCATATTTGGACCGGCTCCGTTTGAGTGTCTGGAAAATTGAAGGATTCACGGGATAGAGCGTGGATGTGCTCTGAAAAAACCATATTTCCATTTTTTGCCAAGGCCACACCTTCTTCGTTGAGTATGATCTTCGGGAATTCGGGGAGGACCGATTCGAGAGGGATAAAGATTTTCTCGATCTTGGTCTCCTGAACTAATTTTCCTAGAGCCTCCAGGGTTATGCTCGATTGGATATGGAAGTCTCCTATGGCTGTCCTCTCGAGCTGAGAAAGATGGGCCCCACACTGCAAAGATTGGCCCAGGTCATGGGCCAATGATCGCATATAGGATCCCGATGAACACGCGGCTTCGAACTCTATAAAAGGGGGATCATACGACACCAGTCGAAAATAGTAGATTTGGATTGTAACAGGCCTTGGTTTCACGTCTTGGTTTTTTCTCGCCAAAACATACAGGGGTTTGCCCTTAAATTTTTTTGCCGAGAAGAGGGGAGGAATCTGTTCGATCTCACCTGTGAGATCCGCCATGTATTTTAAGAGCGTCTCCTCGGAAGGGAAGTTGGCTTTTTCAGCAGTGGAAGGTGTGCCATCTGCATCATATGTGTTTGTCGCAAACCCCAATCTGATCTGTCCTCGATAGACTTTATTGAGTTTAGAGTAGAACGAAAAAAATCGTGTGGCTTTACCTACGGCCACGATCATGAGTCCGGTCGCCATGGGATCGAGGGTGCCGAAATGACCCACTTTTTGGATACCCAGTATTTTTCTCACCTTTTGGACAACATCATGAGATGTGAGTCTTGGGGGTTTGTTAATTAATAGAATTCCATCCATAGATACTTTCTATGACTATAACAAAAATATGAGCTTATGTGGATGGATTATCTGGATTTGATTTTATGAGTTTTTCTACAGTCTGTGGGATGTCCCTCAATAGTTGTTCATAGTTGCCCAATGCTGTAAAGCCTGCAGCGTGCAGATGGCCACCACCACCAAAATGCTCTGCGACCATCGCTGAATTGGCATTGCCTTTTGACCTGAGGCTGACTCGGTATGTATCTTTCTCCATCTCTTTAAAAAAGAGAACCATCTCTACGTCCTTTATAGACCGGGCTAGTGTAGTGATATCTTCCGTATCGATCTCTCTAAGGTTTAAATCTTCCAGATTCTTTTTGAACATAGTGATGATAGCAATGTTTCCTTTTTCATTCATGGTAAGTGTTGAGAGGACCTGACCGAGAAGCTTTATTTTTTCCGGAGAATTGTTGTTAAAGAGCATCTCTGACATTTTGATCGGGTTCGCTCCGTGTTTGATCAGTTTGTAGGAAACCTCGAACGATTGAGCTTTTGTGTTCGAGAACTGGAAAGATCCCGTATCGGATACGATCGCACAATAGAGAAGGTTGGATATCCTTGGCGTGAATTCGATGCTCAGTTTTTCTCCCAGGGTGTAAGCCAGACATGCCACAGCAGGAGCCTCTGGATCCACCCAGTTGATATCTCCGTAATAGTCATTGGAATGATGGTGGTCGATGTTTATTTTAAAGGCATCGTCCAGATGGACCTGTCCGGATCGAGACACATTCGCACATTCCAGCAGAATAATAATATCATAGTTGCTCGGAGGAATCTGACCTATTGTGATGTTCTCGATATCCGGGAAGTTATTGAATGGGACGGGTGTATTGTCCTTATTGACGAGTGCGACGTTCTTTCCTAAGGATTTTCCCATGAAATAGAGAGCGAGTCCTGTGCAAATGGAATCTCCATCAGGGCGTAGATGTGACGTGATGGCAATGCTCTGACTTTCGTGTATTTTTTGGCTTATCGAATCAACCGGATCTTTCATCTTTTTTTAACTTTTCTAGCAGCGCATCGATCTTTTCTTCATAGCTGAGGATTGGGTCGTAAGAAAAAATTAGCATGGGATTATACTTTAAATTTGTTCGAGAGGCAATATGTTTTCTGAAATAACCCATTCTCTCATTCAACACCTCTAATATCTGCTCTTCCTGTTCTTTTCCGAAGAGGCTGAGGTATACATGGGCAGTTTTAAGATCTTTTGTGATCTCTAGGCGAGTGATGGTGATGAGGCTGGATTCAAACGTATCTCGGACAGTGTCGATAAGAATCTGACTGAGAACTTCTTTGATGAGGCTTGATACTTTTTTTTGTCTCCGGCTTTCTTCCATTATGCTGCTCTTTGTTTAGAAGTCTCCATCCTGGAGAAAACATATTTTTACTTTATTCCTTTCAAAAAAAGAGGATGTCTGTCTTAATAATCTCACCCTCAATATTTTCTTCTGCATCGCTTATGATCTTCTGGAAGATGGACTCGATCATCATTTTCCGATTGTTCAACGTGACTATACCGATTTTAGACCTCTGCCATTTGTCAAGATAATCGAGTTCTGCAAAGGCCACATTGTATTTTTTTTTCACCCGATCCTTAAAACTGACGATTGTCTTGCGTTTTTCTTTCAAAGAATGGGAGTAGGGGAGATAGATCTCCAGTGATAGAAATCCTATAACCATTCCGACATCACTCGGGCATAACTTTTTCGATGATGAAGGCCTCAATCGCATCGCCTTCTTGGATATCCTTAAATTTTTCGACACCGATACCGCATTCGTAATCTTTCTTGACTTCGGTAACGTTATTCTTAAGATGTTTGAGGGAGGAAATCTTTCCTTTGTGGATGACTTCGTCATTCCTGATTATTCTCACTTCAGCGTTACGGGAAATTTTTCCTTCGGTGACAAGGCATCCTGCAATGGATCCAATCCGCGGGATGTGAAAGATTCTGCGGACCTCAGCCCTTCCCAGGGATGTCTCCTTGGATATGGGATCGAGAAGTCCAGTCATAGCCTTCTTTATATCATCTGTCAGTTGATAAATGACATTGTAGCTCCTGATCTCAACCTTCTCTTCCCTCGCCATATCCAGAAGAGCCTGTTGCGGTTTGACATTATACCCGATTATGATGGCATTCGATGCGGATGCAAGCATGATATCAGATTCCGATATTGTTCCTGTCGCAGCATGGTATATCTTTATTTTTACTTTATCCGTGCTGAGGTTGGGCAGAGTATCTTTGAGGACTTCGACGGACCCATGAACATCGGCCTTAATGATGAGGGGAAGTTCTTTCACATCGCCTTCCTCGATCTTTTTGAAGAGCTGATCAAGTGTGAGGTGTTCTGGTCGTGTTAGTTCCTCTTTTTTGACCAGAGAGAGGCGATATCGAGCGATCCTTTTAGCCGCTTCCAAATCTTTGACGACCTGAAAATAGCCTCCGGCATTCGGGACTTCTGAGAATCCCAACACTTCGACCGGCATGGAGAGCTCCGCTTTTTTTATAGATTTTCCCTTTTCATTGAACAGGGCCCTTGCCTTACCGTAACAAATCCCGGAAACGAAGGCTTCTCCCTGATTCAATGTTCCCTGCTGGATAATGACTGTGGCGACAGGTCCCTTTTGGGAGTCAAGCCGCGCTTCCAGTATGACTCCTTGCGCAGGTACCATGGGATTTCCCTTGATCTCCATGACATCGTTCAGGAGAAGGATCATCTCCAAGAGCTCGTTCAAATTCGTTTTTTCAGTAGCAGAGATGTCAACACTCACCACATCCCCTCCCCATTCCTCGATCAAAAGTCCTTCCTTCGATAGTTCTTTTTTTGTTCTGTCAAGATCGGCTTCGGGTTTATCGATTTTATTGATCGCCACGATAATCGGCACACCAGCCGCTTTAGCATGGTTTATGGCTTCTTTTGTCTGAGGCATCACTCCATCATCTGCAGCGACAACGAGGATAACGATATCTGTGACCTTCGTCCCCCTTGCTCTGAGTTGAGTGAAGGCTTCGTGGCCAGGAGTGTCGACAAAAGTGATTTTTCTGTCATTGTGAAGGAGCTGGTAGGCACCGATGTGCTGTGTGATGCCGCCCGCTTCTTTTTGAACTAGGTTAGATTCCCTGAAAGCATCGAGGAGTGTTGTCTTTCCATGATCGACGTGTCCCATAATTGTGACGACAGGAGGCCTCTCCACCAAGTTTTCGGGTATGCTCTTCGCTTTTTTTTGTATATATTCCTCTAAAGAGATCAAATCTATGTCCACCTCAGTGATTTGAGAGACAGCATCGATCAACGATGCATTCAAAGTATCATTGACTCCCACGTTGAACCTCTTTTTATTGAGATTGTTAATGAGGTCTTTGGCTTTGATCCCGATTATCTCACTGACTTCCTTGATATTCATACCTTCTATGATCTGAACTTCCTTCGGATTTTTTGTGGCGGTTTCTTTCGAAGTTTTTGCTGTCTTCTTTTTGGTTTCCGTATTCATGATTTGTGTATCTCCATGTGTGCGATCATGCGACATTTATTGGTTTTTGATTTCAATCTTCCAACCCACAAGCCTTGAGGCGAGCCGGACATTGATCCCTCTTTTGCCGATGGCAAGGGAAAGATTGTCCTTAGAGACAATAGCCTGTAATGTCTTTTCCTGCTTATTTAAGATGAGGACTTTCTCTACTTTTGCGGGGCTTAGTGCAGATTTTGCATAGACAATAGGATTATCTGACCACTCGATTATATCGATTTTTTCCCCAGATAATTCATCGCTGATCGCAAGGATCCTGTTTCCTTTGACTCCTATACATGCGCCAACAGGATCGATGTCCTTCTCATGGCTTAAAACCGCAACTTTGGACCTTTCACCGGGCTGACGGACGATGTCTTTGATCATGATATTCCTATTAGCGATCTCTGGGGTTTCTAACTCTAACAGTTTTGCTAAAAACTGGGGGTCACTTCTGGAGACAAAGATTTGAGGTCCCTTGGTATCTTTTAGTACTTGAATGATTACGGCCTTGACTCGGTCTCCTCTTCTGAAGTCTTCCGTGGGCAGCTTTTCACGATAAGGGAACAGGATCTCTGCTTTGTTGATTTCGAGGATCATGTTTTTGTTTGATTCAAACCGTCGGAGGACTCCTGTTAAAATCTCACCTATCTGAGGTGCGAATGTTCTGTAAATTTTTTCTTGCTCCGCATCTCTGACTTTCTGCAAGATCACTTGCTTGGCTGCTTGAGCTGCGATTCGGCCTAGAGTTTCTGATGGGAGGTCTATCTCGATATAATCACCAACTTTGGCACTTGCATCGATCTTTTTTGCCTCTTCCAGAGAGATCTCTTTGGATATGTCTTGAGGATTTTTTTTGATTAGTTTAGTGGAATAAACCCGCAGGTCGCCTTTTTCCGGTTTAAAGATGACATCGATCTTCTCGTTCAGGTTGTAGTATTTTGACGAGGCAACGCGGAGAGATTCTTCGATGGCGTTTACGATAACATCCGTCTCTACACCTCTTTCTTTACTCAACTGAACGATTGTGTTCCAGGCGTTTACTTTCATCTTTGAGGTCCCAATACAATCCAAAAATCGGCTGCAAAGAGGCGTGAATTATAACTGAAAAATTGAAGAATATCAAATCACTGTCAGAGGATGAGTGGAGCGAAGACAAGGCTGACGACAGCCATGAGTTTGATCAGAATATTCATGGAGGGACCGGATGTATCTTTCAGGGGATCTCCCACTGTGTCGCCGATGACGGCAGCGGCATGAACCGCAGTCCCTTTTCCACCCAAATGACCCTCTTCGATCCACTTCTTCGCGTTATCCCATGCGGCGCCTGCATTGGCCATATAGATGGCCAAGAGAACACCGGAGGCTGTTGCCCCGGCCAGGAATCCTCCCAAAGGTTCTGGCCCCATGATAAAACCGACAAGAAGAGGGGTGATCACCGCAAGGAGACCGGGAACGATCATTTCTACGAGAGCACTGTTCGTGACAATGTCGATACAACGGTCGGAATCAGGTTTGGCCTCACCTTCCATAAGACCCTTGATTTCCTTGAACTGCCGCCGGATCTCTGTCACCATCTTATCTGCTGCCCGACCCACCGCTTTCAGTGTATATGAGGCAATCGCAAATGGCATGAGAGCGCCGATAAGCATGCCGATGAATGTCTCAACATTTGTCAAGCTGATTGTGGTGAGGTTGGTCGTTTTTTGATAGGCAGAGAAGAGAGCCAACGCCGTCAGTGCCGCAGATCCTATGGCAAAGCCCTTCCCGATGGCGGCAGTTGTGTTGCCGGATGCATCGAGCTTATCTGTGATCTTTCGTATTTCAGGACCGGCCTTTGACATTTCCGCGATTCCACCGGCGTTGTCCGCGATGGGTCCGTAAGAGTCTGTTGTCATGACTATCCCTATGGTTGCGAGCATACCCACAGCTGCAAGAGCTATTCCATAGAGTCCTCCCAATTTGTGGGAGACGAATATGGCAGCAGCAATAGTGAGGAGAGGGAGGATCGTGCTCTGAAACCCGATAGCCATTCCCATGATGATGGTGGGTGCACTTCCTGTCTGAGCGGTTTTGGCCAGAGTTTTTATAGGAGGGCCTGATGTGAAGTATTCACTCTCTAGTCCGATAAGAACACCGGCGATCATGCCACTCACAACAGCATAGAAGATATTCAAGTTTCCTAGAAGGGCCTTCACGCAGAAAAAAGCCCCGACAAGAAAGAGTGCAGCACTGATGTATGTTGAGTTCCTCAACGCGGATTGGGGATTAAAATTCTTCAGTATTTTTATGGAGAATACCCCGATGAGTGAGCAGAAGAGACCCACAACGATGAGAAGAAGCGGGAGGGACATGTGATTCACCGCGGGTGTTAATGTGGCACCGAGGGCCATGGATGCGATGACAGAGCCGACATAGGATTCGAAGAGATCCGCTCCCATACCTGCCGTATCACCCACGTTATCTCCGACGTTATCTGCAATAACTCCAGGATTTCGTGGGTCATCTTCCGGGATGCCAGCTTCTAGCTTTCCGACAAGGTCTGCGCCCACATCAGCACTTTTAGTGTATATCCCCCCTCCGACACGTGCGAAAAGAGCCACGGAACTGGCCCCCATGGCAAAACCGTTGATAATGATGGGATCTTTGGTGAAGAAATAGAATAAGCTGAGTCCTGCGACTCCCAGAGCAGCGACAGATATCCCCATAACAGCCCCGCCTTGGAAGGCTACCGTTAGTGCTTGTGCGGCTCCATTTGAAATCGCAGCTTGTGTCACCCGCACAGCGGCACGCGTCGAGGCCTTCATCCCGATAAATCCTGCCAGCATGGAACAACCGGCACCTGTGATGAAAGCCAGGCTTGTGTATATAGAGAAGAGCTTCCATAGGACGATAAACAGGACCAATACAAAAACCGTAATGAAAAGGTATTCTCTTTTTAAAAAAACCATAGCTCCGGAATGAATGGCTTCGGCGATTTCCTGCATGACTTCATTACCCTTGGGGTAACTCTTAACCAGAAAATATATGCTGATAGCGATCATCAGGCCGATAAGTCCGATGATATAGGAATAAGGGATCAAATCGAGTAGTGTCATCTTCAATTCCTTTAAAATATTTAAGACTTTATAGCACAAAAGTTATGACTTTTCAATCAACTCTTGAATCTCGCCGTGCAGTGAATAAGGGCCGCAGGAGGTGATGCGGACGTCAACAAACTGGCCGATGACATCAAGATCGGAGTGGAAGTTCACGACCTGATAGGCTTCGTTCCGGCCTGAATATCTCCGGTGATCCTTCTTGCTCTTCCCGATACAGAGGACTTTTTCCGTTTTCCCGATCAACGAGGAGTTGTGTTCCAGTTGGATTTGTTTTTGAATATCTTGAACGGCTAAAAGTCTATCTCTTTTGACAGCAAACGGAACAGAATCCTCGATCTTGGCTGCGGCGGTGCGAGGACGAGGTGAATAGCGAAAAGAAAAAATATTGGTGAAGCGGACGGTTTTTAATACCTCGATGGTCTGTTCAAAGTCATCTTCCGTCTCTCCTGGGAAACCAACAATAATATCTGTACTGAAACTCATATCCGGCAAAAAAGATCGGAGCATCTGGATTTTTTCGAGATATTCTTCCTTTGTATAGCCCCTGTTCATTTTCTCGAGGACATCAGAAGAACCCGATTGTAATGGAAGATGAAGCTGGTGGCAGATCTTTTTTGCCTCCTTTATGGTTCTGGCAAGGCTAGCTGGTAGATCTTTGGGATGGGATGTCAGAAACCGGATCCACTGGATGCCTTCGATGCGGTTGACTCCTTTCAGAAGGTGCTCGAAGGAAAATCCTGTCTCGGGATCTCTATACGAGTTAACATTCTGGCCGAGGAGCTGGATTTCGAGATACCCTTCCCGGGCCAATTGTCTGATCTCCTCGAGGATGTGCCGCTCCGGCCTGTGCTTTTCCCTCCCCCTTGTAAAGGGGACAACACAATAAGCACAAAAATTATCGCATCCCTCCATGACAGTGGCATAAGCGCTGGTTTTTCTCTTTCTGTGAACCTTGGATGATGGCACCTCATGCCACTCACGTCTCCAACGAGTGGACACGATCTTTTCATCTGTTTGGTTTGCGAGGATATCCTGTATCTGCCCATAGTTATCCGGCCCCATCACAAAATCTATAACGGGCTTCTCTTCGATCAGCCCGGATCGATAGAGTTGGGCCACACATCCCACAACCCCCACGGTGATGTTTTTTTTCCTCTTAAGGTCTCCCAAACGACCTAAAAGCGAGTAGAGTTTTTCCTCAGATTTTTGACGAACAGCACATGTGTTGATGATGATAATATCACTGTCTTCGAGCGAATCCTCAGGCTGCGCGCCTTCGTCCCTGAGTAATCCCGATATCCGCTCAGAATCGTTCTCGTTCATCTGACATCCATAGGTATGGATGAAAAATTTCTTATTGGCCAAGCGCAAACCAGGACTTTTCAATTATTTTTCCATACGAAGGTTGTGTTGGAGCATCTCTTTGGCGTTTTGAAGAGCGGCTTGGGTGATGTGGCTTCCCGCTGAAAGCCTTGCGATCTCTGCGATCCGTTCATCAAAGGAGAGTTTTTTTACTGTAGTGAAAGTCCTGTTGTTTTTGATCGCTTTCTCGATCTTAAATTGATGGGTGGCAAATGATGCGATCTGGGGGAGATGGGTGATACAAATGACCTGATTTGTCATCGCCAGATCTCTGAGTCTTTGTGCGACAAATTCTGCTGTTTTCCCTCCGATACCGGAATCGATCTCATCGAAGATCAAAGTCTTGCCTGTTTCCGTGTCTTTGCCGATCGTTTTTAATGCGAGCATGATTCGGGAAAGCTCCCCTCCGGAAGCGATCTTGCGGAGAGGCTTTGGGTCCTCGCCAGGATTTGTGCTCAGGAGAAATTCTACTTTTTCATTTCCCGTGCTTTGAAGAGTGTGTTTTTGTGTGATCTCCGGCGTGTTTGAAGTGAGCGCTATTTTCAACTTTGCCTTCTTCATTCCCAGATATCCGATTTCCTTCTCGATCCTCTTCTCCAGGTCTCGGGCACATTGGGCCCGCAACAAAGACAGCTTGCGGGCGTTCTTTATGTATTCTTGAAAACACGATTGGATCTCTTTACTGAGATCAACCAATTTTTCTCGACTCGTACTCAGCTCATCATACTCCTTTTTTACTCTCTCGAGATGAGAGAGGATCTCTTCGATGTCTTTGCCGTATTTGCGTTTCAAATCTTCGATCTTACTCAAGCGCTCTTCAAGGGATTCCAAGTTTTCTGGAGATGCCGAATGTTTCTCGTTAAAATCTATCAGGAAATTTGAAAATTCCTTGATCGTGATGGCAAATTGACTGATGGCCTCATTCGTCTCCTTGAACTCTTCGGCGAAAGCCGCCAGCTCGTCAGATATGCTCTGTAGCCGTGACAGGAGTGAGGATATGGAGTTTTCCTTGACGAAGGCAATCCCCATCGCATCTTCTACCAGAACACGAATCCTCTCAGCATTTTTAAGGATATTCCGATCTTGACGGAGCTCTTCTTCTTCACCACGAACGAGATGGGTCTTTTCAATCTCGTTGATCTGAAATTCGAGAAAATCGAGACGCTGCCCTCTTTCCCTCTCTTTCTGTTCGAGCTCTTCCTTCTCTTTCACGAGTCTCTTGAAGTCGTGAGTTATCCTCGAGAGCTCTTTTCTGAGAGGAGAGGCATTTGCATAAGAGTCGAGATAATCCAGTTGGTACTCGACCTTTTGAAGGAAAACATGATCGTTCTGGCCAAAGATATCAACCAAAAGACCTCTGATATCTTTAAGTTTTTTTATAGGAATAAGTGTTCCGTTAACATAGCCTTTTTCCGTTTTTTTCTCTGAGATCCTGCGTTGAATGAAGATATCTTTGTCAGGTTCTGGAAAAAGTGCATCCAAAAAATCGTTTTTATCCGTTGTACAGAAAATCGCCTCGATGGATATCTCCTCTTCACCTGTTCGGATCATATCTTTTGAGCTTTTTTCTCCAAGAACAAGCAGGATGCCGCCGATGATAATGGATTTTCCGACACCCGTTTCTCCAGTGAGGATAGAAAAACCTTCTTCGAAGTCTAATTCAAGATCTTCGATCGTTGCTAGGTTCTGAATGTGGAGCGACCTAATCATTTCATGCTTTAACCTGAACTATTCATAAAAAATGTCGATATTTTCTTCAACCAAAGCCTTATCGATCATTTACATTATTCTTCCAGTAAATCACTTTGACAATTTCGTTTTCAATGTACTTTCTATTCATAATCGACATTTTTTACCTTTCAGGCGAGCCGATCTCACCGTATAGGCTTCGTTGCAAAGGATTTGCGGTAGATAACTACAGCTGCATCCTTTGCGCCTTTCCTCTACGGCAACCTCGACTCGTGAATAATCCAGGTTAAGAAATATATATTCGGACTTTTGTCCGGTCGGAATCCCCTAAAGATTGGATGTTATTTCCCAGATGACGCTGTGAGTTTAATGGGGACAAGAGCCCTGTCCATGTTTATGCGGCCGTAGCCGATGAATTCATCGAATCCAGGGGAAGTCCCGCTGTTGACGTCCTCGGCAGTATACCGGATGATATCCATGATCTCGTCCACCCGCAACCACGGTTTGAGATCTTTGATTAGAGCAGCCAGCCCGGCTATATGGGGGGCTGCCATGGAGGTTCCGCCAGCATATCCATAGGGGAGGGAACCTTGTCCCCAATACCATGTGGGAACACAACTGATAATCCGTTCTCCAGGAGCAGCTACATCGACCTCTGGTCCTGGGTTGGACCAATCCAGCCTCTCATCGTTATAGTCCGTGGCCGCGACAGCAATGCAGTACTCATCGTAGGCAGCGGGATACAGCACGTAGTCTCCATCGTTCCCGGCCGAAGCCACGAGTACGACTCCGGCTGCTTTGGCATAATTCAGCGCATCCCTCAAAATGTCAGCATCTGCTTCGCCCCCAAAACTCATGTTGATAACATCAGCTCCGTTATCTGCGGCCCATATGATCCCATCCGCTATCCATGAGTAGTACCCATCTCCGTCTTCATCCAGTACTTTGACGGGCAAAATCTTGCAGTTCCAGGCCACTCCTGCTATACCCTCGTTGTTGTTTGTCTCTGCAGCTGCGATTCCAGCAATGTGTGTGCCGTGCCAGTGATCATCGGTGGCATCAAAGTCGTCATTGACAAAATCTCTCCCCCCGGATACAACTTTGCTCTCCAAATCCGGGTGAAGGAGGTCAACACCTGTGTCTATGATGGCTATCAGTGTCTCCTCCGTTCCCTTTGTCTCTTCCCAGCCTTCCGGGGCTTTAATATCGGCCCTGGCTGTTCCTGAGGGACTGCCGGGCACGCCGATTTCCTGACCAGTGTTGTGGAGGGCGTACTGGTCGCTGAACAGTGAATCATTGGGCGTCGCTGTTATATGTGCGACAAAGTTCGGTTCTGCGTATTCCACATCCGGGTTCCGGTCAAAGACATACACCATTTCTTCCACACTGGTGTGTTCTGGGATCTGGATCTGGTAGACGTTAAGCTTCGGAATTCTTTGTATTTTTTGGGATTGATATACATCTAGGAGAGTCTCCACCTCATTGTCAGAGAGTGATGACTTGAATTTGACAAGGACCTCATGGGATGCGTACCGTTGCTGGGTCTCTCTTGAGCGAAAATTATCTTTTACAACATGGATATCTCGGTGGATGGAATCGGTGATTCTCCGGGTTCCTCTGTCCTGTTCGGCATTATTGAAACTTACTGTCAAAGACAGGAAAAGTATTATGGATATTAATAGAATAAGTTTTTTCTTTTTCATAGTCTCCTCCGGTTCCCGTTAGAATGAATACATAAGCCTGAGCAGTGCACCAAAATCGACACCGCTCTCGTAATTATCGCCGCGGCCATAGGGTGTAATGTTAGCTTCCAATAGGAGGCTGAACGCATCCGAGAAATCGTACGCTCCTCCCAAGCCGATCAAAAAATTCCCTACAGCGGATATGCTCTTTTCTTCTGTCCTGTTCAGGGTCTGGATGGATTCCTCCATTGCAAACTTTCCTGAAAGCGAGCTGTAAGCGATATTCAGGTAGGGAAGAAAGGGTTTTGCAGCCAAGTATCTGAAAGAAAGACCTAAGGTTGCCCGTGACCATTTCGGTTTTCCAGTTGCAGTCCCATCGACCGTGAGTCCCGGAATATTCCATTGTTCCTCTCCGCCTGTGTAGTAGATATACTGACCCAGGACGCTAAAATCGAAGCTGTCTGTTTCGTAGAATGTAAACGTGGCCTCTCCGCCAAAAAGCAGTCCCCCGATCGCTCCCTTGTCCATGGTCAGAGATATGGGTAATTCGCGAAAGGTCAGGGACTCGAAGTCTGAGGATGCATAACCGAAAATCCCCCCTAAAGATAAACCATCCAAGATCTCATAGCCGACATGAAAAGTCAGCAGGGTTGTCTTGAGTTTTGAGATAAGACTGTCCTCATCCCAACTGATGGTATTTTTGAAGTACTCGAATCCAAGACCCGCACTCCACTTCTTTCCATCCGAAAAATCCGGCGTCGGCTCTTGAGTATAGGACGGGCTGGTGCATACAAACAGCATCAGTACAGCACTTAATATACAGCGCTTTAAATTCATATTGACCTCCACAATAAACATGATTCACATTTAAACGTTTTCATTTTTTGTTCCATTATGTTCGTTTTTCGATCTCATCCATCCTTTCTACGGCTTTTTCTGCGAACTTGCTCTGGGGATAATCTGTGATGAGCTTCCGAAAATAGGGAATGCTCTCTTCGATCTTCTCCCATTTATAATAGGAATCGCCAAGATAAAAATAGACTTTGTCCATCTCTGTATAATTCGGATAGGCCGTGAGGATATCGATCAAGCGGCTTGTCGCAGCTTTGTATGCCGTTCTTTTATAATAGAGCTCTCCTATGCTGAGTGTGTGTGCGGCCAATCGTTCCTCACAGTCTTTGATCTTTTCCTCTGTTTGCTTGGCCTCGTCACTCAAGGGGTAAGTGGTGATCACTTTTTTGAACTCTACTAGGGCCTGTTCTGTTTTGGTCTGGTCTCGTCCGGGCTTCAAGGCCTTTTTGTAAAAGGTCATCCCGATCTGGTATTGGGCATAAGATGCAGATGGGCTGAGAGGGAACAGAGAGATAAACTCTCTGTATTCGGAGGAGGCGATGATCATGCTCCCTTCGTCTCCCTTTTGAAAATAGGAATCGGCGATGGCCAATTTCGCCCTTTGGGCGTAAAAACTTTTTGGGAAGGAATCGATGACCTGTCGCAAATAGAGGCGTCCCTTTTCTGGATCTTTTTCTATAGATTTCATACCCAGATTAAACAGGAGCTCATCGTTCGAGGCGATCTCAGGATCGATCGTTGTTTCCTTTTTGCTGCAACTTATTGAGAAGAGAACAAGAAGAATAAGGAGTCCGTACAGGATTATATTCTCCGTTTTTAACGTTTCGGTCGGTCTTATCATTATCGTTTATCCTTAAGGGGAATAGAGGTTTTTGATCCACCTCCATTCTTCGCTCAGTCCCTCATCGATCGGTGTTTTTGGATCGAATCCTAAGTCTTTCTTTGCTTTTTGTATGTCCGCTAACGTATGAGGGACGTCTCCCTTTTGTTTTTCTTCCCATTTGACACTGATTTTTTTTTCACAGATCTCTTCGAAAAGAGGGAAGAGATCCTTCAACATTTTTCTATTTCCTCCACCGATATTGTACGTTTCTTCTGTTCGGCCGAGTGAGACGCATGCAAAAATGGCATCTACGATATCGTCGATATATGTAAAATCTCTTGTTTGCTCTCCCGTACCAAAAACAGTTATGGGTTTGTTCTCAGATGTTGATTTGAAAAATTTGTGAAATGCCATATCGGGACGCTGTCCTGGACCATAAACAGTGAAAAAACGCAGAGATATTGTGGGGACACCGTAGTTCTTGGAGTAGAGATAACACAGATTTTCTGCGGCTAACTTGGTGACTCCATAGGGTGAATAGGGGAGGAGGGGACTGGTTTCTGACATGGGAAGCTCAGGGCAAAATCCATAAACAGAAGAGGATGATGCATAGATAAATTTGTGGAGGTGTTGCTCCTTTGATTCTTCCAGAAGCCTTTGTGTGGCTTCAATGTTATTCCGCATATATTCGGAAAAACTCTGTCCCCAGCTTGCTCTCACACCTGCTTGGGCGGCCAGGTGGAACACGTAATCGACCCCTTGCAAAAGCCGGTTGAGGTCTAGAGAATTGATGTCCTCTTCGATGAACGAAAATTTGCTCTCGTTTTTTATAGTGGATAGATTATTTTCTTTGATCCACCTGGGATAATAATCGGTGAAGCTGTCCACACCGATAACAGATAAACCTTCTTTGAGGAGCCGGCGAGACAGATGCGTTCCGATAAATCCAGCTGCACCAGTGACTAAACAATTCATGGTTTTTCGTATTTTTTGGCTAGCGATTTGATCGCTTTGATTACTTCCGGAGGATTCTCCTCTTTGTAGATCCCGGAACCCATGACGATGATATCAGCTCCATCCTGTATGACCTCTTCCAAATTATTCAATTTGATCCCGCCGTCGACCTGGATCGGGATCTCCAGTTTCTGTCCTGTAAGCCAGTTTTTCAGATGACTTATCTTTTTATGACATGCTTGGATGAATCCTTGGCCTCCCCAGCCCGGGTTGACTGTCATCAAGAGAACAAAGTCGAGGTCCTGGATGATCTCGTTCATGAGGTGGATGGGAGTTGCTGGATTGAGCGCAAGACCCGCTTTTTGCCCTTTTTCTTTGATAGAGATGATGTCCTTTTGGAGATGTACAGATGCCTCGATATGGATCGATATCCAGTCTGCTCCCGCTTTCTGGAAGAGAGGGATGAATAATTCAGGCTTTTCAACCATGAGATGAACATCCAGGGGAAGAGTCGTTTTATCTTTGAGAGAAGCGACCAGCTCTGGGCCCAACGTGAGGTTGGGAACAAAGTGACCATCCATGACGTCCACATGGATGATGTCTGCCCCGGCATCTTCGGCCATTTTAACGGCGTCTGCAATTCGTGTGAAATCTGCGGAAAGGATAGAGGGTGCGATCTGAATCATTATTTGCTAACCTCCATGGTGATAAGATTTCTTCTTTGAATCCGAGAGCCGGGTTCAGGATATTGGTTGATGATGATCCCCGATTCCAAACCTGGATAATAGGAGTATCGGATATGCCCAATGTTGAATTCCAACTCTTTCAATTTTTCGATAACCATGGAGGCACGCTTTCCGATCAGATCAGGCATCAGGAATTTCCTCTCTCTTTCACCCTGACTCACTAAAAAACTGATCCGGGAACCGCGCGCCGCCTCCTCGTTATCTGAGGGATTTTGGGAAATGATCTTTCCTGCTGCGTAAGCAGAAGTATGGACGTGTGATATCTTCCCCTTCATGAGTCCGGCTTCGATAAGTTCTGGGCCGATCGCTTGGAGACTCCGCCCGACAAAGCGAGGAACAATGACCTTTTCTTTTCCTGCGCTCAGAACAACTTTCACAACATTGTTGATCTTGACTTTCGAACCCGTAAGAGGGTCCTGCCGAATGATCTTATCCTTTTCGAATCTATCGTGAAGCTCTATCCCGCTTTTTATGACAAAGAGTTTTTTGTCCATGAGGATCTCCCTGGCTTCATCCAAAGGCTTGTTTGTGAGGTCGGGGATAGTAACCATTTCTCCTTTTAGAGTGACTTGATAGGCGATAAGAGCGCTGAGGAAGAATAGGATGAGTGCTGAAAGTGTAATAGCGCAAAATTTAAAGATCTTATTGATTGTCATAATCTATGAGTAGCTTCTTTATATCGGTATTAAATATCCGGAACCAAGCAGACAGTTTTTTCTTTCGGATCAAAAAACTGCTGTAGTCGTCCGACTCAAAAAATCCGAATGAGACAATTAAAAATACCACAGTTTAATAACCAAGTAAACATTAAAAAAGTTCCCTACAAGCGAGTCAAAAACCGTGATGACTGATGTCCGAATGTCCCAATTGGTGATTTCGAAAACGAATAACGGAACAGCAAGGCAGCTCTATTTGAATGTAGGGACCGTTTCCTAAACGGTCCGTTCGGGGAACTGACCCTACTTAGACAGGTACCATGCCCGCTAGAGCCCTTCACACGGTTTTCTCCACCACACACACTCAATTACGCAATGTGATTCCTGTCATCACGGTTTTGGAGTAACACTCAAGTGAAATGATTTGCTCGAAAAAAGCGATTTAATTATAATGTGTTTTTCCGGATTGAAGGAGGCTAGTCAAATGCATAAAATCTCGGATTTCAGGAGTGACACAGTCACACGACCTACTGAAGAGATGAGAAGGGCCATGGCAGAGGCCATCGTTGGGGATGATGTTTTGGGGGATGACCCCACAGTACAAGAGTTGGAATCCATGGCAGCAGTCCTGATGCAAAAAGAGGCAGCTCTTTATGTTCCTTCCGGAACGATGGGAAACTCTATTGCAGTCAATGTCTGGACCACGGAATTGGATGAAGTCATCGTAGAAGCCAAAGCCCATATCTACAACATGGAATCAACGAGCATAACCTTTATATCCAGGATAAATCCAAGACCTCTTCAATCGAATAGAGGAGCGATGGACCCTTCTGAGGTGGAGCGTAACATTAAAAAACCATCTGTCCATCTCCCTAGAACTTCGCTGATCTGTGTGGAAAACACACACAATGGCTGGGGCGGAGCCGTAGTGCCTATCGAGAATTTGAAGGCCATTCGAGAGGTGGCGGACAGACATGATGTCAAGATCCATTTTGATGGGGCCCGAGTGTTCAACGCCAGTCAAGCGACCGGTATCCCCGTCCATGAGTATGCGGCTGTTGGGGATTCGATCATGTTCTGCCTCTCTAAAGGACTGTCAGCTCCCGTGGGATCTATCCTTGTCGGGCCACAAAGCTTTATAGATCAAGCCCGGAGAGTGCGAAAAGCCTTAGGTGGAGGGATGAGACAGGTGGGTGTCTTGGCGGCATCGGGCATTGTGGCGCTCAATAATATGGTGTCACGTTTGGGAGAGGATCACAAGCGAGCGAAAAAGCTGGCCATGGAGATACATGATTTGCCAGGGATAGGTCTCAATCCCGAGTATGTGGAGACAGATATCATTATATTTAAATTCGATCATCCGGAATTAACCGCCGATGACTTGATCACAAGGCTTAAAGAGAAAAACGTACTCGCCTTGGCTACTCCGGCAAAAGACATCCGTTTTGTTACGCACAAGGATGTCGATGATGAAGATGTGGAGCGGGCCATAGCTGTTATCCGAGAGATCCTCCTCTAACGCCTAGTCGGTTTCAGAGATGGAATCGGCAATGAGCTCTGCGATATCCCAGATCTGGAAGTCGTTCTCCAGCGCTTTGTCTTTGATTGCATCATTGAACATGGTGACGCAGAACGGACAGGCTGTGGCCACTCCTTCGCATCTGGCTGCGAGGGCATCTTCAAGACGTTCGATGTTGATTCTCTTCCCTATTTTCTCATCCATCCACATCCACCCGCCGCCTGCACCACAGCACAAGGAATCGGCCCTGTTGCGCTTCATCTCTCGAACATCCATATGGGGTAGGGACCGGAGAATGTTTCTCGGTGGCTCGAATATATCACTGTACCTTCCGAGATAGCAGGGATCATGATAGGTGATCGTCTTGATCCGGCTCTCTGTGAGTTTCAGTTGGCCCTTTTTCAGGCTCTCCCATAGAAAAGTTGTATGATGGAGGACTTCAC
>Ga0307380_10000613_pt1 | contig 54625 bp, 51 predicted proteins | sample UN3MG_FD_202239 | JGI IMG/M metagenome (GOLD analysis project Ga0307380, IMG submission 202239) | Soil microbial communities from Risofladan, Vaasa, Finland - UN-3 | ecosystem: Environmental > Terrestrial > Soil > Coastal area > Acid sulfate soil | place: Finland: Risofladan, Vaasa | collected... | reverse complement strand
TGGGAATGTCCTCGGGCGGCATGCCGAGCTTGTTGGCCACGTTCACCGTCTCGACGTTGCCCGGCAAGAAGGTACGCGCGACGACGTCCAGCGCGTGGACCTTGTCGCCTTTTTTAACCAGCACTTCCCCGGTGAGGGGCAGCCGCCGCTGTTTGCGTATCAGCGCCGTCTCGACTACTTTAAGGCCCGGGGTGTACGCGTGAGCCATAACGAACTCCTACTATATACTATATGCAGCCGGCCGGGGTTACGATGCCTGAGCCGGGTGTTTTCGGCGTGTTCCTTGAATCAAGGCCGGGCCGAGGCGGCGTCCGTCAACTCCAGCGTCACCTTGCCCAGCGGCGTTTTGCCGACCCGCTTGACCAGGGAGCCGTCCTCCGCGAACCAGAACGTCGCGTCGCCGAACCCCCCCTTGGCCTGCAGGACCTTCGTCGCTACGCTCTCGCCCTTGGCCTCCAACGTCTGGTCCGCTACGTACTCCAACTTGGTTTTGCGGACCTTGCCGGCCTCGAGGTCGAGCGCTTGAACTTCGATTTTGCTTCCCGGCGCGGCGAGCTTGGCCAGCGCTTCCTCAACCTCGACCATACCGAAGGACGCCGCCGGGACTTGCAACGTTTCTACTTTTTCGCCCTTCGTTATGGCGAAGGAGAACCCCTGCGCCGTGCGGGTGGCTTTTGCCTGCGTCGTCTTGTCTTTATCGGTCACCGTCGACGCGTAGTAGACCAGCGAGCCGCCGCTGCGGTAGCGGTCCTCGGTCTGCATGAACGTGTATTGCCCCGCCTTGTCGCGGCGGGCTTCGGTCACCGCGGTAAACCTCTTGACCACGGCGCCGCTCAGGTTGGCGCTGCTTTCGACGACGTGGCAGTAACCCACGTGCTTTTCGCCGTCGTACACCGCGTACCACCAGTCGGCCGACGCCGACGCGGCGACTAAGGACGCGAGTATTAAAAGTGCGAACAACGAGCCGTAGCGGGAAGTCATGGCGTCGCCCCCTGATTCATGCGGCTTTACGCGAGCCGTGGTCGGGATAAACGTCCAGCGCGGCCAACCACCGTTGAAGGGCGTCGACGCGCGCCGTTTCGTCTTCGGGCAGCTCGAGCGGCCGGCCGCGGCAATCGAAGATGACTCCCGCTACGCCGCCCTCCAGCGTGGCGTCTATGCCTTGCCCTTTTCCGTGGCCGAGGTCGAAAGGCCGCACCGGCTCGAGCCGGGCCTTGACCCTCTCGTCCACCGCCAACGGCAGGCGAGCCATCTCGCCGTATTTTATCTCTTCTTCAACGTGGCCGCGCCCCGGCCAATCGGCCGTGATTTTCAAACAGGTCTGACCCTTTTTGCCGTTGCCCACCGGCGCCACGCACGAGCCCAGCCGCACCAGGCAGTCGCGCTCGAAGACCTGAGCCGCGGCGTCGGGCATCACGGTGGATAGGACGCCGAGCTGCGGCATCATGAATATGGAGTCCACCGTCAGGAACGTCACCGCCTCCGGGCGGAAGCCGTCGATGAGCATGAGCGCGGCCTGGACCCGCCGCGGCGCGTGCGACAGCGTTCCGCCCGAACCCACCAGCATGTCGAGCGTGAGCATATTGACCAGCGTCCCGCCGGTCATAGTCTGGGCGAAGGCGTCGGAGATGGTCCGCTCCTGCTGGATACCCTTCAGGCCCACGGCCAGCTCCTTGTGCTGGACGAAGGCGAGGCGCAGCGCCTCCCGGGCGATGGCTTGCTCGATGATGAGCTCGGTCAGCGTCTGCGGTATGGTGGTGGGCCGTATCATCTTGTTCCGGATGCGGTCGCGCAGGCCGCGCTCGTCGAGCTGCGATTTGGGGAAGGGGACCCACCGTATGATGTCCGGCAGGCCGGCCTCGGCCAGGACGTTGGAGATGGAGTAAGACATCCCCAGGTTGGCGGACACCGTGCGGTTGAAAACTTCGGAGAAGACGGAGAAGATGTCGGTCGTGGCGCCGCCGATGTCGACGCCGATGACCTCCAGCGCCTCCCGCTCCGCTATGGTCCGTATAATGGCCCCCACGGCCGCGGGGGTGGGCATTATGGGGACCGCGGTCCAGGACATCAGCTTGGAGTAACCCGGCGCCTGGGCCATGACGTGTTCCATGAAGAGGTTGTGGATTTCGTGGCGCGCCGGGCCCAGGTTCTCGCGTTCGAGCACGGGCCTAATATTGTCGACGATGTAGAGGGAAGTCTTTTCGCCCAGCGTTCCCTCGATATTGGGCCGCACCACTTTGTTGCCGGCGTAGATGACCGGGAGTTGGAAGCCGGCGCCGAAGCGCGGCTTGGGGTCCGCGGCGCCGATGAGCTCCGCCAGCTCGACGACGTGGCTTATGGTCCCGCCGTCGATGCCGCCCGAGAGCAGTATCATGTCCGGCCTAAGCCGCCGGATGGCCTCTATCTTCTGGTGGGGAAGGCGGCCGTCGTTGGACGCCAGCACGTCCATGACGATGGCGCCGGCGCCCAGGGCGGCGCGTTGAGCCGACTCCGCGGTCATCGTCTTGACGACGCCCGCGACCATCATCTGGAGGCCGCCGCCGGCGGAGGAGGTGGACATGTAGATGTCGGCGCCTTTATCCTCTCCCTCGGTGACCAGGACTTTGTCGTCCGCGATAAGTTTGCGGCCGGTCAGCTCCTCCACTTCGCCCACGGCGTTGAGGACGCCGCGGGTGACGTCTTCGGCCGGTTTCTCGACCGTGGTGGGGGCTTCGCCGCGTACCTGCAGGCGGTACTCGTCGCCCTCCTTTTTTATCAGGATGGCTTTAGTGGTGGTGCTGCCGCAGTCGGTGGCCAGTATGGTTTTTACGTTTTCCAGGTTCACGGTCATAGGATTAAACCTTAATAGTAGTTACTCGCCTTCGAACAACGAGGCGTTACCTTTCTTCTTGATGAATTTTAGGGCTTTTTTAAAACCAATATTCTGGCCGGATGGACCATCAACTTTTTTTCCGCTTAGTAGTTGGGTTATGGTAATTATCTGTAATCGGGGGAAAGAACCCCATTGCGATTTGTATATGCCGGCCGAAGCGGCTTCCGTTATCATTCCCTGGGACGGTTCTTCCAACGTAATTAAAACCCCGATCTTGGCTTCTTCTCGTTCTACCGTACCTTTTAAATCCCTTATATCCGACGGAGAAACGCCACCGCTTTTTACTGAGAAAATGATTTTAGTTATATCTTTTGGGTTTTCGGGATTTTCTATTAAGTTTATAAAGCCGTCTACCCCTTTATCCCCGGTTTTTACCGGCGACGGTAAGGCATCTACTAAGCTTAACGCCCAATTCTGGAACTGGAAACGTGACGTATTTGCTAAATGCCTAGCACTACCGTCGTCCTTCGGTTGGCCTATTTCTTCGAACTCGAGAGTTTCGCCGAATTCGTCTTTTAATCTCCTCTTTATTAAGTTAATCGCTAGGTACGTTATATCGATACCGACCCAAATCCGACCTAAACGTTCCGCGGCTACGACCGCCGTCCCGCAACCGCAAAAAGGGTCTAAGACTCTATCGCCTTCTTTTGAGGAAGCTTCTATTATCCGTTCAAGCAAAGTAACTGGTTTTTGCGTCGGGTAACTTAGCCTTTCCTTGGATTGGGAATGTAAATATTGGATATCTGTCCATACATCCGGTGCTATAGTTTCCCCTTGGGCGACGTACACAACGTTCCCGTATTTAGATAACTCGATTTTACCTTCTTTTACTAACGCTTCCACTTTATCTTTATCATAAACTAATAGCTGGAGTACTTTTTCGCCTTTAACGAATACCTTATTAACATTATACCCCTTTTCGATAACGGCGGCTTGGGATTCCGTCGGTTCAATGAAAACCTTATTAAAAGGGAAATCATCCGTCTTCGAATAAAAAAGTATTACGTCGTGCATCCGCTGATATCGCTTAGCGGCCGCCGTCCACCGCCGGTAATGCCAAATTATCTCGTTCTGGAAATATTTAGGGTTAAATATAGAGTCAAGAACGAGTTTAATGTAATGGCTTGCGGTAGGGTCGCAGTGTAGGTAAATCGCGCCGTCCTTTTTAAGAACCCTATATAATTCTTTTAATCTTACCGCCATCATTACAATGTAGGCCATCATTTCGTTCGAGCCTAAATAGCCACGCATTGTTTTTACTAAGTTCGATAAACCCGCCGGTCCCTTTTCTATCAATTCGGCATAAGTTTCTTCGGCGGTAATGTTCCATTTCCAAGTGTCTTCGAATGCTTCTACCTGTGAAGGGGAGGCGGTCCCGTTCGCTTCGGCGAATAATACGTTGTACTTACGGCCGCTTTGGAATGGCGGGTCGAGGTATACGAGGTCTACGCTTTCGTCGGAGAAATAATCGCGTAGTATCTTTAAATTGTCCCCGTAATATAATTCGTTTCCGTAATCCACGCGTTAAGCCTTTTTCAGCTCCCTTTTCTCTTCCGCCGTTTCTTTTCCTCTTTCATCTCCGCTCGCCACTCCGCGTCGTAGCGCTCGATGGCGACCAGCAGGCGGTCGACGTTCTCGCGTTCCTCCAGCGCCAGCCGTACGTCGTTATAACCTCGCAGGTTGAATATCGACCGGACCAGCGGGTCGAAGAAGACCATTACTTGCGAGCCGATGAACGAGAGGGGTTTGGTGGACTCCAAAAAGAAAATGGCGGGCGCCGTCAGGTTGCGTTCGACGATGGCCCGCGAGATTTTCCCGATCAACTCGTCGCGCCGCTCGGGCGAGAGTTCGCCGTATTCGGGTTCGCTGGTTGCTTCGAAAAGGCGAGGCATAAGCGCGGATGCAAAGGCTTGCGGTGGGAGAGCCGGCTTTACGTTGCTCCTATCGTCACAACAATCCCAACGCGATGAGGGTTCCTTTTATCCAGTCGTTGATGAGGAATTCCATACGGCCTATGAGGAGCGAGATGCGGGCCATTACGGTATAGCCGAAGGCGGCGCCGAAGGAGATCATCAGGAACCAAATGCCCAGCCGCGCCGTTCCTCCCAGTAAGCCTTTATGTTCCTTCGAAAAATAGAAGTATACCAGCGCGCTCACGACGCCGACGATCAGAAGCGTGTTGGCTACCGAGGCCCCCCAGTCGAAATGCCACCCGGTGGCGGTTTCCGTTACGACGACGGGCGACAGGGTGATGGTTCCCCAGATTTGATAAATGCAGTTGGCCTGGAGGTATACGATGAACATCAGGCCGGCGCCCAACCCCACCGAGAACGCGATGCCGTACCGCGAGACCCACGCCACCTTGGGGAAGAAGCGGAACAACATCGTCACGCCGAGGAGGCCGGCGATTATGGTCAGCAGGCGGAAGTCCGGTTGGCCTTCCCGGATTAGCTTGGGGAAAGCGCCGTCGGCGCCGAAGAGGGGGTCGATGAGGTTCGGCACCAGCAGGTTGTGGAAGTTGTACGCGATCCAGAAACCGGCCGAGACGCCCACGAACAGGTATTCCGCGAACTTGTAAAACGGGTTGTCCTTATAGAGGAACGACAGGATAAACAGCGTCAGCAACGCCGCAATCCAGGTCCCGAATAACGTAAGGCCGTCCATGTTTGTGCCTCCGAAGGGGGAAACCCGCCGCCGGCTTCAGGCCTAAGCCGGCGGTCGAGCCGTCGGCCCTCCGCTCCCCTCGTCGCCTTGCTTGCGCAGTATAAAGTACGAGATGTTCGCGAATAGGATGAAGAGGATTATGACGACGTGCGCGATGGACTGCGCGTCCATACGGCTCGAAGCCTTGCCGGCGTACGCCGTCACGGTTTCGTATTCCGCGGCGCCCTTGAGGCCGCCCAACAGGCCGATAAGCTGGCCCGTTTGCAGGTAGGGGAAGAACTGCGGCGCGGATACCGCGGTGCAGCCGCCGGCCACCCTGCGCTGGTACAGCGCGTTGGCCACCCGCACCCACGCCGGGATTCCCGGGTCGCCGGCGGAGAGGGCCATAATGAGGTCGATATCCTTGAGGTTCCGGACCTCGGCCATAATGGGGAGGTCGGCCGTGGACGCGCCCGCCATATCCCTGGGGAATACTTTCGGGAACGACGCCCCCAGCGATTTTATGACGATGTCGCCCCCCGGCTTGTAGCCGAGGTTGACGTAGTCGCGGCCGTACTCGAGGTCGAACTCCTGCATCATTTCGCCCATGGCGCTCACGGCCAGCTGGGCGCCCTGCGGCCACAGCGCCATAATGATTACTTTATGTTTTTTGGCGAAACAGTGGTGGAGGAAGGCCAGCGCCATGGGGTGAACCTCAGGCGCCGCGGCCGGGTCGTAGTCGAACGCCACCAGGACGTTGGAACCCGCCGGCAGTTTTTCCACTTCTTCGTAGACGATTTTCGTCTGCGACGTCACTTTCACGCGCATGCCGAGCGGCACGAGGAGCGGGACCACGACGGACACGGCGATTACCAGGAAGATAATGCGGCGGTCTATATCGGCCAACCAACGAACGAATTTCATCGGCGACAACCTCCGGAAACCGGATGCGAACCGCTCGCCACGCCTATTCTTCTCCCAGGTACGACCGCTCGATGCCCAGTAGTATCCGCAGCGACGTCGAGACCACGCCCAACGACGCGCCTATAAGGATGGCGCGCTGGCCGGCGGTGTTGAAGATTTCCATTATTCTGTCTTTGAGCCAATCCGGCGTCAGGAAGACGAGCGAATGGGGCCACCACTCCGGTATCCAGATAGACCCTATGGGAACCTGTCCCAGCATTACGATGATGGCCGCAACGAGGAGAAGGGTGGCGTCTACGGCCCGCGCCCGGAAAGCGCGATACGCCGCGGAGGCGACGAAGAAGGCCAGGAGCGCGAACATGGTCGAGGACATGGGGAACATCAGGTAGTTGAACAACCAGTCGAAGACCGTCCCCTGGCCGATGCCCCAGAAGATCCCCGCGATCGCCATCGTGAAGAGGCCGACGATGAGGATTATGGAGTAGGGCCAATCGGCGCGGCGGTCGCGCACTTTCATGTAGTTCATACGGAGGAGGTTGAACGCCCCCACCAGGATCGCGAAGGCCACCACGACCAGGTACCAATTCTGGACCTGACTCGCGACGCTTCGTAGCGACGGAACGAAGAACTCGAGTATTATTATTACGCCCGCGACGAAGGCTACGATCATCGGTATTTCGCGCCGCATACCCGGCCTCCTTGCCGGAGAGCTTACGCGTGAAAAAGCCGCCGGAGAGCGGCTACTTCACCACAAAGAGTTGTTCCAGGGCGATGGACCGCCCGAAGATCTCGAAGCCGAATTGCGCCAGGAACGCCGTTATGACGCCGGCGATTATAAAGAACAATATGACCACTTTGCCCCAGTCCTGGCCTATCAGGCTTCCCAGGAGCCGGGGCTCGCGGCTGAGGTACGCGCTGGCCGCGAAGAGCTCCTCGCCGATGAGGGTGTAGTCGCAGGCCGCGATGAAGAACGGGAGCTGCGACGGCATGGCCGTGCCGGCTATCTGGATGGCGCCGATGGAGTGGCCGGTCTCGGCGAGGATGAGCGATTCCGCGTAGAACGTGCCCATGTAGAAGTTGGCGGCGGGCTTTTCGCGCACCATGATGCCGTCCACGCCGGCGACGAAGCCGAACTGGTCGTCGGTGAGGTAGCGGATGTTTTCGCGGTGGTACGCGTCGGGACGGCCCGCCTCCAGGTACGCTTCTTTAACGATCTCTTGCGCGGTGGACATCACCAGCGAGCGGGAACACGGCACGAGCAGGTTCGCGTCGTACTCCGCCACCATGGTGGCGACCCGCCCCAGAATGGTTACCGCGGCGATGGTTTGGATGTCGTCGATGTCGGCTATGCCCGGGACGTACAGAACGGGCTTGCCCATTTCGGTGGCGCGACCCACCGCTTCCTGCACCGCCTCCAGGCCCGCGATGCGCCGTATGAAGAGCTTCTTGCCGGCGCGGGCTTGCGAGATGTAATACAGCACGAAGGCCGAGAGCAGGACGGCGGCCACGAGCATGTTCAGGCGGTCCTTGTGGAACCACTGCGGCGCCGCTTTCACCGGCCCCACCGGCGCCGTATCGGTGCTCATCTTCTCGCCCCGTACGCGTACTTTGTAGAAGTACTCGACGCCGTTTTCGGCTTCTTCGTCCGTATGTTGATAGCTTTCTTTACCGGCTTCGACGTCGGCCAATTTCTTGTAGTCGCCCGCGGGGCGCTTGGCCCGCCAGACCTCGTAGCCGAGGACTTCCGCCTTGGCGTCGAGCTCGTCCGGCGACGGCTCCCACGTTAGGTCGATGGAGCCGCCGGCATCCACCGGGGTATCCGCCGCGGCCGCGTTCTCGGCGGTGCGAAGCGTTTGACCGTGCGCCGCGACGGCCAGAGCCGCAATTAACAATATAACGGCATAAGCCGATTTCATACCAAGCACCTCGAGCCCTTTGGAAGACGCGCTCGGCATTCCCGTTGCGAAAATAAGTGCGTCTACGTGCTTTACGATGTTTTTAGAAATTTATCACGGCGTCGTTACCGTGTCAAGAGTTAAAAAAGGGCGGTCACGGCCCCCGCCGGTACGCCCGGGCGACGCCGCCGGCGGGGCCCGGCCTCCCGCGACGGGCGCTCCTCCGAAATAGGAGTGTTATTACCACATAAAAATGGCACATAATTACCAAATATAAATGTCACAAGGGGGCCGCGGCGGCGAGTTTCCGATATAGTTTAAGGGATGGCATTTTATTTAAATCGGGGTGTTGGGGCTTACGTTTGGAGAAGGAAGCGAGAAGGCGGTTGTGGTGGTAGACACGGATTTGGCGGTTGAGGAGCTGGCGGACTTCGACGGTGGCTTTGGCATAGGAGGCGCGGTAGGGGTTGGGAGGTATCTGGAGGATACGGCCGTGGAAGGAGATGGTGTTGTCGGCCTTGACGACGCGGAGCTCTTTAAGGGCACACACGGCGTCGAGGTCGAGGTCGGGGGGAAGGGGACGCCAGGCGGGCTTAGGGTCGTCAGGGGCCCGGGCGAAGCGGCGGTTGTAAGCGGGGACGAAGGGGCGGAGGGAGCTATTGGCGGCGTTGAGGTCGGCGACGTTGGCGAGGCGGAGTTCGGCGAGGAGACGGTCTTGGAGGGTGCGGAAGGCGCGTTCGATACGGCCTTTGGCCTGGGGGGAGTTGGCGTAGATGTAAGTTATCGCTAGTTCTTGGAGGGCACGGGAGAACTGGGTAGCGGGTTTCTGGCCGCGGAGCTGTTCTTCTATAGTAGGTTCCCGGGTAGTTTTAAAGATGGAGTGTTTATCGGCGTACAGGGCCAAAGGCCGGCCGTAACGGCGGCAGAGTTGGCGTAGCATTTTAAGATAGGCCACGGTGGTTTCGCTTCTTTCGAAGCGGGCGTAGAGGATCTTTTTGGTGGCGTCGTCCACGGCCACGACGAGGGTGATGTACTCCTCGCCGAGCCAGGGGTGGGAGCTCCCGTCGGCCTGTACCAGGGCGCCTTCGGCGGGCCAGGGTTGACGACGGCTACGGTGATGAGGGCTTCGGCGTGCTTGCTTGGGCGGTATGCCGCGCGCCCGTAAGAGCGTGCGGACCGTTTCGCGGCCCACGGCTATGCCCTCCACCTCGTTAAGCTTCTCGGTGAAGTGGACGTCGTTGAAGTCGCCGTAGACGTTGGTTCTGAGTTCCACGATGCGGTCGCGGGTTGCGGGCGCGAGGGCTCGCGGGGAGGAACGGCCGCGCAGGCGGTGGGTTAAAGCCCCCGCGCCGCCCTCCCCGTAGCGCCGCCACAGCCGCCAGAATTGCCTTACGCTTACCCCCAGCGCCTTTGCAGCCTCTTGGTACGGAATCGTTTTCTTTTCGTAAAGGCTCAATACCTGAAACCGGCGCAATTCCCGCTCCTTTAAATACGTCTTCCTCTTCATGATGTGACATTATTACTCGGGAGCTACTTGTGCCATTATTATATGGGAACCACACGGCCCAAATAAATATTTGACTGAAGTCGAAAGATATGTTAGATATCAAACACGTACGGGAGCGTTTTTCTTTCAAATCTCACTGATGGTTAAAAAAGAAAAGTAGGAGTAAGATGAAAAAGGTCTTGTTGGTAATCACAACTTCGTTGTGCGCCGCGGCCGCCGCATTCGGTGCCCTCGGCGACGTCCTCAACTCTTTCCCGGCGCCGGCGACCTACCCCATCGCCCTCGGCATCGCGGGCGACTATACTAACTTCTTGTGGGTGTATTGCAACGCTTCGCCGTTTCGCATATACCAGATAAGCGGAATTACGGGGTCGTTGTTAAGTTCGTACGTCTCGCCCCAGGGAAGCGCTACCCGCGGCCTGACCTACAGCTACAACGGCGGCGGCGGCCTGCCCTCCGGCAGTTACCTCTGGATGGGCAATTACGGCACGGACTACATATACCGTTGCAACTCCGGCAACGGCAGCGTCTACGCCTCCATCCCCGCGAACCACGACATGATCCTCGGCATAGCCGTTACGGCTACGGGCGACGGCGGCAGCGCGCCAACGTACATGCTGTCCAGCGACGACTACGCGGCGTATATGTATCGCCAGGCCCTTACCACCGGTTCTATTTATTCCTCCTGGACAGTCGCGGCAGACGTTTGCGACATCGCGTGGGACTGGCGGAACGCAGTAGTCTGGACCGGCCGGGGTGATAACTACGTCTACGGCTACCGGACCACCGGCTCGCTCGCCGCGTCATTTAGAATCCCGAACGACTACCCTGTCGGCTTTTGCTACACTACTAACTACCTCTGGGTATCCTGCACTATCGGCATCCGCCCGGCCGACTACATCTACCGGATCCACTGCCCGCTGGTGCCGAACCTGAGCGTGGAGCCGGCATCCGTGGGCAGGATCAAATCCCTCTTCAAATAACGCTGCCCTCGTATTCAAGGAAAGCCGCCCCCCGACGCCTTGATCTACGGCCGGTGCTATCGTAGCAAGAGCGCACGCCCCCAGCTATTATATCTACGAAAGCCATAGGCCATTAATGCTTCGGTTACACCTTCCCCGTTCAACCCGGTCAAAGCCACCTTCAAATAAAACGGATTTATAATAACGAAACGTGCCCGCGCGGGGCCGTTCCCTATTTGCCCCAACGAAGGGTAATTTAGCCGGTTTATTGGAGACGTAAGGCATTTACGGCAATATTTCTTGACCGCGAATACGGGCTAGCCGAAATGGGCCGGGTTGGGGACCGCTGTTCGGCCCAAATAAATAGTGTTATTACCACATAAAAATGGCACATAATTACCAAATATAAATGTCACAAGGGGGCCGCGGCGGCGAGTTTCCGATATAGTTTAAGGGATGGCATTTTATTTAAATCGGGGTGTTGGGGCTTACGTTTGGAGAAGGAAGCGAGAAGGCGGTTGTGGTGGTAGACACGGATTTGGCGGTTGAGGAGCTGGCGGACTTCGACGGTGGCTTTGGCATAGGAGGCGCGGTAGGGGTTGGGAGGTATCTGGAGGATACGGCCGTGGAAGGAGATGGTGTTGTCGGCCTTGACGACGCGGAGCTCTTTAAGGGCACACACGGCGTCGAGGTCGAGGTCGGGGGGAAGGGGACGCCAGGCGGGCTTAGGGTCGTCAGGGGCCCGGGCGAAGCGGCGGTTGTAAGCGGGGACGAAGGGGCGGAGGGAGCTATTGGCGGCGTTGAGGTCGGCGACGTTGGCGAGGCGGAGTTCGGCGAGGAGACGGTCTTGGAGGGTGCGGAAGGCGCGTTCGATACGGCCTTTGGCCTGGGGGGAGTTGGCGTAGATGTAAGTTATCGCTAGTTCTTGGAGGGCACGGGAGAACTGGGTAGCGGGTTTCTGGCCGCGGAGCTGTTCTTCTATAGTAGGTTCCCGGGTAGTTTTAAAGATGGAGTGTTTATCGGCGTACAGGGCCAAAGGCCGGCCGTAACGGCGGCAGAGTTGGCGTAGCATTTTAAGATAGGCCACGGTGGTTTCGCTTCTTTCGAAGCGGGCGTAGAGGATCTTTTTGGTGGCGTCGTCCACGGCCACGACGAGGGTGATGTACTCCTCGCCGAGCCAGGGGTGGGAGCTCCCGTCGGCCTGTACCAGGGCGCCTTCGGCGGGCCAGGGTTGACGACGGCTACGGTGATGAGGGCTTCGGCGTGCTTGCTTGGGCGGTATGCCGCGCGCCCGTAAGAGCGTGCGGACCGTTTCGCGGCCCACGGCTATGCCCTCCACCTCGTTAAGCTTCTCGGTGAAGTGGACGTCGTTGAAGTCGCCGTAGACGTTGGTTCTGAGTTCCACGATGCGGTCGCGGGTTGCGGGCGCGAGGGCTCGCGGGGAGGAACGGCCGCGCAGGCGGTGGGTTAAAGCCCCCGCGCCGCCCTCCCCGTAGCGCCGCCACAGCCGCCAGAATTGCCTTACGCTTACCCCCAGCGCCTTTGCAGCCTCTTGGTACGGAATCGTTTTCTTTTCGTAAAGGCTCAATACCTGAAACCGGCGCAATTCCCGCTCCTTTAAATACGTCTTCCTCTTCATGATGTGACATTATTACTCGGGAGCTACTTGTGCCATTATTATATGGGAACCACACTCCTCCGAAATAGGAGTTGACACCCGACGGGGCGGATGTTAGATTTCACGGCGATTTCTTTTTACGGATTAAACCACTCCACAAGTACCGCGGCGAGTTGGTTATGGCAAGTAAATCTCAGAAGCGGCGCATAGGCGACGTGGAATACGGTTCGTACATCGCGGACGGCGCCGAGGTCCGCGGCGCGTACCGCGGCCGAACGAATTTGCTCATCGCCGGCACTCTCCGCGGCGACGTCGAAGTGAACGGGACCGTTATGATTACGACGCCGGCGGGCGTGAACGGCGGCGTCTCCGCGGTAAACGTGATCGTTTCCGGCCGCGTCGAGGGCGACGTCAACGCCCGCAAAGTGGCCGAAGTAAGGCGGAAGGCCGTCATAAAGGGCAACGTCGTCGCCCGGGAAGTGTACGTCGAGGAGGGCGCCCAGGTGGGCGGCGAAATTATCGCCCACGGGAAGCGCGGCGTAACGTCCTTCCGGGAGCGGCGCCGCGCCGCCGAAGCGGCCCGCGCCGGGGGCGAGTGACCGACAGCTAATCAATCGGAACCGAGGAGATGCAGTTGACCGTGGAACGCAAAACCGTAGAAGGTATCGCCCAGAAGGGGCTCGAGGCGTCGCAGGCCGACGAGACGCTGTTGTTGGTCGAATCGTACGAACGCGCGTTGACGCGCTTCGGCGAGAACGAGATCCACCAGAACATGAGTGAGAACCACCTCCGCCTGACGGTCCAGGCCGCCGTCGGGAAGAAAGTGGGCGTCGCCCGCGGCAACGTCAACGAAGCGGCGGATGCCGTCCGCGTGGCCGAGATGGCGCTCGCCATCGCCCGCGTCCAGGGAGAGAAGGAAGACTACGCCGGCCTGGCCGAACCGGCCGACTTCCCGGCCGTGAAGGGCTACAGCGAAGCGACGGCCGGTTACGCCGCCGACGAGCGCGCCGACGCCGCCGGCGTGGTTATCGCCGCGGCCAAGGCCGCGAAGATGAAGGCCGCGGGGTCCTTCCGCACCGAGAAGGGCGCGTTCGCGGTGGCCAACTCCAAGGGCGTGATGGACTACCATCCCTACACCGAGGTGGAATTAGTTAGCGTTATCATGACCGACGACGCGAGCGGTTACTGCGAAGGCGGCGGGTGGGACGTGACGACGTTGGACGTCGGGGCGCTGGTGGAGGACGCCGTCCGGCGGGCCGAGCTCTCGAAGAAACCCCGCGCGGTGGGGCCGGGCCAATACGACCTGATCGTCGAGCCCTACGCCATCGACGAGCTTTTCAGCTGGCTCTCTTTCGTCGTCTTCGACACCCGCGCCTACCAGGAAGGCCGGAGCTTGCTCTCCAAGCGGATGGGCGAGAAGATAATGGGCGACAACGTAAGCATCGTCGACGACGGCCTTTCCGCCGAGACGGTCCCCCTTCCCTTCGACTTCGAGGGGGTGCCGCGGCAGCGGGTGACGCTCGTCGACCGGGGCGTCGCGAGCGGCCTGTGCTACGACCTGGCGACCGCGGCCAAAGAGGGTAAGAAGAGCACCGGCCACGCGCTGCCGCCGGGCGCGAGCTACGGCCCCTTCCCGCTCAACATAACCCTCGAGACCGGCGACTCCTCGCTCGAGGAGATGATAGCGTCGATGGAACGGGGCCTCTACGTCACCCGCTTTCACTACGTCAACGGCTTCGTCGAGCCTATGCAGGCGGTCTTTACCGGGATGACGCGCGACGGTACGTTCTGGGTCGAGGACGGCGAGATAAAATACGGCGTCAGGAACCTGCGCTGGACCGAGAGTATGTTGCGCGCTTTCTCGAACGTTAAGATGCTCGGGCGCGAACGCAGACTCGTCGGCGTGTCGGGCGGCATAAAGACGGTCGCGCCGGCGGTATACTTTAAGGACTTCACGTTCACCGGAACGACGGAGCACTGACCGAGGGGGCTTTATGGGAGGAGCGCGGACTAAATCCGTTACGGTGCGGCTCGAGCTGGACGTGAACGACAAACTCGACCGCTATTGCGCCGACGCCGCTCTGTCCAAATCGCTGATCGTCAACAGCGCGTTATCGCATTTTTTACGCGCCGGCGACGCGACGCGTACCGAGATAGTGCGCGAATACGTAAAGCGCGCGAAGCGACGGGCATAGCAACCGGTACGTCGTCGGGCAAGTAAAAATAGGCCGCCGCGAGTCGCGGCGGCTGCAGAACCAATAAACTTCCGAGAAGGGTGCGGACCCGGTTCCGGCACCTTTTTTTCTGCGGGCGTATTAACCCTCGTACGTAATACGGTATACCGCGCCGGCCTTGTCGTCGGACACGAGCAGCGCGCCGTCGGGCGCGACGAGTACGTCGACCGGCCGGCCCCACGCCTTCCGCCCCTGCAGCCACCCCTCGGCGAAAACCTCGTACGAGACGGCGCTGTCGCCGTCGAGGCGTACCGACGTGACGCGGTAGCCGATGGGAGTCGTCCGGTTCCAGGAGCCGTGCTCGGCGATGAATATCCGGCCGCGGTACGCGGGCGGGAACGTCTCGCCGGTATAGAACCGCATGCCGAGAGCGGCTACGTGGGGCCCGAGTTCCCGCGCCGGCGGCGTGAACGACGGCGGCTTTCCCTTCTTCCCGTACTTCGGGTCTAGGGTGTCTTTCCCGTGGACGTACGGGAAGCCGAAGTGCAGGCCGGCCGTCGGCGCCCGGTTGAGCTCGTCGGGCGGTACGTTGTCCCCCATCCAGTCGCGGCCGTTGTCCGTAAACCACAGCTCGCCCGTCTCGGGGTGCCAGTCGAAGCCGACGGTATTGCGGACGCCGGAGGCGAATACCTCGAGCTCGGAGCCGTCCGCGTTCATCCGCATTACCGACGCGTAGCGCTCGTCGGCGCGTTCGCATACGTTGCACGGCGCCCCCACCGGGACGTAGAGTTTACCGTCCGGGCCGAACCGGATGAACTTCCAACCGTGCCACTCGTCTCGCGGGAAGGTGTCGTTGACGACGGCCGGCGCCGGCGGGTCGTCCAGCCGGCCTTCGACGCCGTCGAACCTGATTACGCGGTGGATTTCGGCGACGTACAGCGCGCCGCCGCGGAACGCGACGCCGTTGGGGTTGTTCAGGTCTTCGGCGACCGTCGCGACGGCGTCGGCGCGGCCGTCGCCGTCCCGGTCCGGCAGCGCGTAAACCTTGCCCTGTTTACGCGTGCCGACGAAGAGGGTGCCTTTCTCGCCCAGCGCCAGCGAGCGGGCACCCGGAACGGGGTACGCGTAAACGCCGACGCGGAAACCGGGGGGTAGTTTGATTTCGTCTATGGGAAGGCCGTGGCCCCAATCCTCCGTCGCGACGGCCGCCGGCGCGCCGTCCGCCAGCGGTGCCGCGTCGGTGGGCGGCGGCGTTTTGTCGACGAAGCCGCACGCGGCCGTAAGGAAGGCCGCGGTTATGCCTGCGGCCGCGGCCCCGTAAAACCCGGCCCGGGCGAAGGTATCCCGGGCGAAGCGCCCGCTTGTTCTCGAGCCCCCAAAACGCATAATTTTATTTCGGCGGAAAAGGAGTTACGAGCCGTAATTTTCTACCAGGTAGTCGAGCACCGTTCCCTTCTCGGCGTCGTTCAACTTGGCCCCTGTTTCTATCATCTCGTCGACGATTTTTTCCCAGCCGGCCCGGTCCGCCTCCTCCTTTGCAACGCGCTCGAGGTCGTGGCAAACCGCGCACCGCGTCTCAAGGAGCACTTTACCGGGCGCTTCGCCAGCGGCGGGCGTTTCGACTTCGGTATCGTGCAGTTCCGCCATGGACGCGGGTTGGTCGCCGACCGGTTCGGCCGCGTAGGCTACCTTTTCCTTCGGGCCGCAACCGGCGAGCGCCAGGACGACGGCGGCCGGCAGCATTATAGTAAGAATCCGCAGCATATGATACGTCTCCTTTCCCGGTTCCCCTAAAGCGAGAACGTTGAAGGGTTTATCGGGCGGTACGGCAAAGGCGTTTCGGACAGCGGGGTAAAATTAACATAATCGGAAGCCAATATAAACGGGAAAAGCTGCGGTTCCTCCGGACGTTCTTGACAAGGCCCCTTGAGGGTGGTAACGTTGTGGTTAAAAAACGCATAGGAGAAGATATGAAGTTTATCGCGCTTTTGATATTGACGTACGCCGCCTGCGCCGGGGCGGTCCTTCCGGGCGAGTTGTTGGTCAGCAGTCCCAACCTCGTCGAGCCCTCCGGCGAGGCGGGTATTTGGTATTTGGCGGAGACGCCGGCGGGGTACTTCTACCTGGCGGACCGCCGGGCGCTGCCGCGGCTGGCGCCTTACCGCATCTGGGATGACGACCCCGAGACGTCGACGTATTATCTGGCGTACGAATACTCCCCGGGCGAGGCGGCCCGGGCGGACGCTTTCGGCGACGTGGCCCCCCTCGGCGACGACGCGTACCTTTTGGCGACGACGCGCGGTCGCGAGGCGGATTTGAGTTCGGCCGGCTTGCGGCTCGAGCTTATGCGGTTGGCGCCGACGACGCGGACGTCGGCCCGGGACGCCGGCGAGGAGCCGCCTCCCGCGTACTACGGCGGCGTCGACGCCGCGCTCAAAACGATTACCCGCGAGGAAGTCAAAGACTACCTCCTGACGCTCCAGGATTTCAAAACCCGGTTCTCGTACGCGGAGGGGTACGCCGAGGCCGCGGCCTGGGCGTACGACTTCTTCGACGAGCTGGGGTACGAGACGTCGTACGACGACTTCTTCGGCGTCTCGTTCGACGCCGTCTCGACGCCGACCGACGGCCGCAAGGCCTGGGTCACTACCGACGGCGGCACTATTTACCACACAAAAAACCGCGGCACCACCTGGAAGAAGCAGGACGCTCCCGCCAAGGGGTTCCTGTGGAGCGTCCAGTTCCTAAACGAGAACGTCGGCTACACGGTGGGAGCCGGCGGGACGTGTCTTAAGACCGCGAACGGCGGCGCGACGTGGACCGCGCAGCGCGTGCCTTTCGACGGTTATCTCTTCGGCGTGAGCTTCGTCGACGCGCAAAACGGTTGGGTCGGCGCGGAAGGCGGCCGGATATTTAAGACGTCGAACGGCGGCGCGTCGTGGACCGGGCAGACGACGCCCACGACCGAACGGCTGTACGACATATCCATGGCCGACGCGGCGCACGGTTGGGCGTGCGGCCGGGGGGGCGTCATACTCCGCACCGAAGACGGCCGGACGTGGACGAGACAGAGCAGCAACACCACCGACCGGCTTTACGGCGTCTACGCCGTGAGCGCCGACGAGGCGTGGTGCTGCGGCTGGTCGAAGTTGCTGCTCCACACCACCGACGGCGGCGAGAACTGGACTCGGGTGAACTTGACGGAACCGACCTGGGCCTACTTCTACGACGTTCGCTTCGGCGACGCCCGGCACGGTTACGTCGTCGGGTTGGACGGCGCGTTCCTGTACACCGACGACGGCGGCGCCACCTGGAAATATAAAAAAGTCGGCGAGGAAAGCTTCCAGGGTTGCGATTTCACGGCCGGCGCTTTCGGCCTGCTCGCCGGCTCCGCGGCGCTGTACCGGACCGCCGACGGCGGCGGAACCTTCGACTCGTTGGTGGAGAGCTTCGACGACAAGTGGTTAAACGTCGTCGCCGAGAAGAAGGGTAAGGTCAAACCCGACGAAATCGTTATTCTGTGCGGCCACATGGATTCCACGTCCGAAGTGCCGCTGGAGAACGCGCCCGGCGCCGACGACAACGCCTCCGGGACCGCGGCCACGCTGGCCGGGGCGCGCGCCCTGGCCGACCTGGAATTCGAGCGGACGCTCCGCTTCATCGTGTGGGCCGGCGAGGAACAGGGCCTTCTGGGGAGCGCGTATTACGCCCGGAACGCGGCCGAAAATAACGAGAAGATCGTGGGCGTCGTCAACCTCGACATGGTGGCGTACGACGAGGAGGCCGGCCGGCGCGACGATACCTCCAACGTCGCCAACGACGCGTCGAAGTGGCTGGCCGAATATCTTATCGACGTCGGCGGCATATACGGGGTCGGCCACACCTTCGACTTGTTGGTCGAACCGCGCGCCGGCGGCTCGGACCACGCTTCCTTCTGGAACGCCGGGTACGACGCCATCTTCCTCATCGAGGGGACGAAGGGGCCCGGCGGCATACAGGATAACCCCTACTACCATAGTACGCGGGATACCGTCGACAAGCTGAGCATGAAGTTCCAGGTCGACTGCTCCCGCGCCGCCGCCGGTACGGTCGCGCACCTCGCGCACTTGTACGGCGCGGCGGCCGTACCCGAGCCCGCGCCTCCCGCCGGCGGGCCGGAGGCGTTCACGGTCTATCCCAACCCCTTCAAAGCCGGCTCGGGCGTGGACCACATCCGCTTCGCCGGCCTGGACGGCCGCTGCACCATAGAGGTATACGACCTGGCGGGCCGCCGCGTCTTCTCTTATTACCATACCGCGAGAACGACGCATTACGATTGGCTCGTGGTCTCGAGCGACGGCGAGGCCGTGGCCTCCGGCGTCTACTTCTACCGCGTAACGGGCGACGATATGGACGAGGCCGGCAAGCTGGCCGTCGTCCGCTAAGGCGGAATTTTTTACCGGAAAAAGAAGCCGGCCTGCGAAGGCCGGCTTATTATTATGGGGCGTTCGCGCGCCTAACCGAGTTCGGTGGTCGGCACGGTATCGGGGTTATAGGAGGGGACGAGCTCGCTCAGAAGCTTGACGGTCAGCGCGTGGTCCATCGCCGCCGCGGCTTCTTCCAGTTGGCGGATTTTGGGCGCCACTTCGTCGGCCTTGGCCTTGATGGGCGGCGGGATAGCCACCATAATTTCTTCGATGGGGGTTTCCTTCAGGTCCTCGTACGAGGCGAAGAGCTCCTCGCTCAGCCGCTCGCCCGGTTTTATTCCGATAAACTCGAGCGATATGTCTTTCTCGGGAACGTATCCCGAAAGGCGGATGAGGTCGTACGCCAGGTCGACGATGCGCACCGGCTTACCCATATCGAGGATCATTATCTCGCCGTTCTGGCCTATGGCCGACGCCTGGATGAGGAGCTCTACGGCCTCGTACACCGTCATGAAGTAGCGCGTCATATCGCGGTGGGTTACGGTCACCGGGCCGCCCTGGGCGATCTGCCTTTTAAAGAGCGTAATGACGCTGCCCCGCGAACCGAGGACGTTGCCGAAGCGGACCGTAACGAACTCGGTGGGGCCCCGGTCGCGTATGCACTGCACCACCAGCTCGGCGACCATCTTCGCGGCCCCCATGGCGCTCACCGGGTTCACCGCTTTGTCGGTGGATATCAGGACGAAGCGGCCGGCGCCGGCCCGCAACGCCTCCTCCGCGACGACGTGGGTGCCGGTAACGTTGTTCTTGACCGCTTCCTCGATGTTCCGTTCCATCAGCGTGATGTGCTTGTGGGCCGCGGCGTGGTATATGATGTCGGGCCGGTAGCGCTCGAATATCGCCTTCATATGCTCCCGGTCGCGGACGTCGCCCACTACCGGAACGGCGTTCGCGGTCGCGAACTTCTGCTCCAGCTCGAGCGCGACGTTGAAGATGCTGTTTTCGCCGTGGCCCAGCAGGACGAGGAGCGCCGGCTCGAACGACGTGAGCTGGCGGCACAGCTCCGAACCGATGGACCCGCCGGCGCCGGTTACGAGGATTTTCTTGCCGGTTACGCTCTCCCTTATCGGCTCCAACTCGAGGTCGATGGGGTCGCGTTTGAGCAGGTCTTCGACTTCGACGTCGCGGAGCTGGCTCAGGCGCGCGTCGCCGTGGATGATCTCGAAGATGCCGGGTAGGATGCGGTACGTGATGGCCGCCGCCATACACCGTTCCGCGATCCGGCGCACGGCGGCGCCGCCCGCCGACGGCATCGCGATCAGGACCTCGTCGACGCCGTACCGCTCGGCCGCGTTGGCCACTTCGGCGGTTACGCCTACCACCGGTACGCCGGCGACCTCCCGGCCGGTCTTGCTCCGGTCGTCGTCCAGGAAGGCGACCGCTTTCAAGCCCAGCCGAGGATGCTTGGCTATCTCCCGGGCGATCATTTCGCCCGCCTCGCCGGCGCCGCATATGATAACTTTTTTAATTCTGGTCGGGAAAGTGGAATCCATGGCCGTCAACAGCCTACGTTAAGCCTTAGGGCGCCTCCGTCGCCACCGTGTAGTCGTCGCCGATGATGATTTTAACGTCGTAGGAGGGGGGCTCGAGCCGGTCGTCGCCGAGGCCGAAGAGGGCCGCCGCGCGCAACGCCGCGTCGCGCCCTCCTTCCCCCGTTTCTATGACGGTCTTTTTATAATCGAAAGTGGCGGCGTTGCCCATCGCGACGACGGTGTAGCCGTTGGCCTCCAGCCGTTCTCTCATCTTGGCCGCCGCGCCTTCGATGCCGCACCCGTTCAGGACCTCGACGTTGGTATCCTCGGGCGCGGGAACGTTCTTGGCCAAAGCCTCGAGGATAAGTTGCGAGATATCCTGGCCGCAAATAATAGTGAAGTCCACGCGTTCCCGCGGGATATCGGCGGCCAGAGCCGCGGCCATTTCCTCGGCCCAATCCTCGAAACCGTCGCGGAAGTACACCGACGACTCGCCGGGGTACGCTATTTTGGGCCGACTTTGTTCGAAACGCACGGCGTTTCCGCACTCGACGTTGAAGTCCTCCAGTGCCGCGAGGGCGTTCCCGAAGCGCTGCGGGACGCTCGTGCCGTTTACGACCAGCGCCGAGACTCGTCCCGTCGCGGGCGTCGGGACTTCGGCCGTGGCGGCCGTGGCCGGGACCGCGGCCGTTTCCGCGGTCGGCGGCAGCGGCGGCTCCTCCGGTTTTTGCCGCCTGGATTTATAACGGAAGGCTACGATTATAATCGCGACGACGGCCAACGCGGCCACGACGCCGAGTACGACCCGCCACTTGCGGCCCCGCCGCCGTCGTTCGACCCTGACCAGCCTTCCCGATGAAACGCGTTTTTCCGCCATAGTTTAGCGGCCGCCCGGCCGGTGCCTTTATAACATACTTGGGGCGCGCGGGCAAGCTGGGCGAGGCGCCCTACTCGCCGTCCTTCAGGTAGTATTCTACCACCGCCGCCAGGTCCTGCGGCGTGTCCACGCCCCGCGACGTGAAATCGCCTACGACGACGCGAATTTTAAAGCCGTGCGCCAGCGCCCGCAGCATCTCCAACCCCTCGGCCGCCTCCAGCGGCGTAGGCTCCAGCGTCGTAAACCGCAAAAGGAATTCGCGGCGGTAGGCGTAGATGCCGACGTGCTTGAGGTAGGGGAGGTTTACCTGCGGCCGGTACCGGAACGGCACCATGGCCCGGGTGAAGTACAGGGCGTCGCCGTTCCTGTCGACCACCACTTTACAGACGTTGGCCGAGGAGAGCTCCGCGGCCGCGGAGGGCGGAAACGGCCGGGCGAGCGTCGCCATCTGGACGCTTTCGTCGTCGTCGAACGGCGCGGCCACCGCGTCGACCGCCGCGGCCTCTATCAGCGGCTCGTCCCCCTGGATGTTGACGTACACGTCGCCGGCGATCTGGGCCGCTACTTCTGCGACGCGGTCGGTGCCGCTGGGGTGCTCGGCCGCGGTCATAATTACGTCGTCGGTGAAATTCTTCGCGGCGTCGAATATGCGTTGGTCGTCGGTCGCGACGTAGAGGCGCTCGAGGCACGCGGCCCGGGCGCATCGCTCGTAAACCCTTTGGAGCATGGGCTTGCCGGCGACGTCCGCCAGCGCTTTGCCGGGAAACCGGCTCGAGGCGTACCGCGCGGGGATAACGCCCACGACCGTCAAACGCTCAGTCGCCATCGCCGCCTCCCCCGGGACCTTGGCCTTTCGCGATGCGTTCTATGAGCGACGTCGTGGAGTACCCTTTCAGGTACGGCAGCGACAGCACTTCGCCGCCCGCCGCGGTTACGACGTCGGCGCCCACGATATCCCCCGGCCGCCAATCCCCGCCTTTGACCAGCACGTCCGGGACGAGGAATTTTATCAGCTCGAGCGGCGTGTCCTCGTCGAAGACGGTGACGAAGCTTACGCACCACAGCGCCGCGACGACGAGGGCGCGGTCGCGCTCGGCGTTGAAAGGCCGCCCCGGGCCCTTCGCGAGCCGCCGCGCGGAGCGGTCCGAGTTTACGGCGACCGCCAACACGTCGCCCAGCCGGCTCGCCTCCTCCAGGTAGCGGACGTGGCCGGCGTGCAGTATGTCGAAGACGCCGTTAGTGAAGACGACCCTCTGTCCCGCGGCCTGAAGGGCCCTGATGCGGTCGCGGAGGTCGGCGGAGTCCAGAATTTTGCTTTTATCGTCCATTTCGATACCCGGGGATGCCGGCCCTCTCTCGTCGCGTACTCGTCACCGGCCCCATATAAACCGCGATACGCGTCTGCGCGCCGGCTCGAAGAACCACGCCAGAAGCGACGTCCCGCGCGGCCGGCGGACCATCGACAGCTTCAGCAGCGGCGGCGCCAGGAACGTCGTGAGCGCCATGACGACGACCACCGCGGCGAAGAGGTCCGCGGTTACTACGCCCGCGCGGCGGCCGACTTCGGCGAAGATTAGGCCCACCTCGCCCCGCGGCGCCATCCCCACGCCGACGGCGGTGGAGTTGATGCGTCGGTCGAAGACGGTGAACCCGGAGAGCACCTTACCCACCATCGCGATGACGAAGAGTAAACCCGCGACGACGAGTATGGCGTGATTGGCCTCGTTGAAGGGGTTGAAGTAGCGTACGTCCACGTCGGCGCCGACCTTGACGAAGAAGATGGGCGTGAAGACGTACGCCACCGGTTTGAGCTCGCGGGCGATGACCTCGAACTTGCGGGTTCGGCCCAGCGCCAGGCCCGCGGCGAACGAACCGACGATGGCCGCGGAACCGACCAGCTCCGCGCTCAGCGACCACAGGAAGGCGAAAGCGATCGAGCCCACGATGAGCGTTCCGCTGGTGCGGGCCTTGTCTATTATCCGGACCAGGCGCTTCGCGAAGACGTTGCCGATGACGATGGCGCCGATGAAGAACGCCACCGCTACCGCCGTTATCTGTACTATCTTGAGGGGATGAACGTCGCCCGTAAGGGCCAGGTCGCGCACCACGGCCAGTATGATCAGGCCTATGATGTCGTCGGCCACCGCGGCCCCCAGGATAATCTTGGCCTCCGTGGTGTTAAGCTTGCCCAGGTCGGAGAGGACCCGCACCGTTATTCCGACGCTGGTGGCGGTTAGCGTCGCGCCCAGGAATATCGCCACCAGGTTGGTGTAGCCGAAGGCCACCGCGAAGACGAAGCCGCCGACGAAGGGCAGGATAACGCCGACCGCGGCCACCGCCAGCGAGCGCCGCCCCACCGCCAGGAGCTCGCGGATGTCGGTGGAGAGGCCGATTTCGAACAGCAGGATGATGACGCCGATGTCCGCCAGCAGGATGAAGACGTTGGCGTGGGGGTCGACTAATTTCAGGCCCCCTACGCCCAGGATGATACCCGCGATGAGCTCGCCCAGCACCGTCGGTTGGCCGATGCGGTTGGCCAGCTCGCCGAACGCCTTCGCGCCGACGAAGATGAGGATTAACGTTATGAGAAGGTGCGTCAGGTCCATAGCGTGCCGTCGATTGTCGCTATTCTATAATAAACGCGCCCCAGAAGGCAAACCGATTTTGCCGGGGCGCCGGCGCCCGGGACGTATCGAAAAAGCGCCGGCACTCGGCGCTTCCGGTTTACGGGTTCGAGGCCGGGCGGCCTTTTACGACTCCTCCGCGGCCGGGACCGTGAAGGTGAACGTCGAGCCCTTGCCCTCCTCGCTTTCGACGTCGATGGTGGCGCCGTGGGCCTCGATTATGGCGCGGGCGATGTACAGGCCCAGGCCGGCGCCGCGCACGCGGCGGTCGCCGTCGGCCCGGAAGGTTTTGAACTTCTCGAAGAGGTGGGGGATGTCGGCCTTCGGGATGCCTACGCCGGTGTCGGCTACGCCTATGGTCACCATCCCGTCGGCGACGCCCCCGGCGAAGATCTTGACCAAGCGCCCCGAGGGGGTGAACTTGAGGGCGTTTCCGACGAGGTTGGAAAGGACCTGGAGCAGCTTGGCCTCGTCGCCCACGATCATCGGGAGCTCGGGCTCGACGGACGTCGAGAACTTTACGCCCTGTTTGCCGGCGATGACTTTGGCGCCGTCGTACGCTTCGCGGACCAGCTCCTCCACCGATATGGCCCGGGGCGTTATTTTGATGCCGGCTTCCTCGAGGCGGTAGAAGTCCAAAATGTTGTTGATGAGGTCTATGAGGCGTTTGGACTCTTTGGGGATGATGCGTACGAGGTTCATAATCCGCTCGTCGACCTCGCCCGCCAGCAGCTCTTCGATGATTTCGCCCGAGCCGAGGATGCCGGTCATGGGCGTGCGGAGGTCGTGGACCAGCATGGATACGAAGTCCGCCTTCATCTCGTCGAGGCGTCGCAGTTCTTTGTTGGCGCGCTCGAGCTCCTCCGCCTTTTGGGTAACTTCTTCGATGAGCATCGAGTTGCGGAGGGCGACCGCCACCTGCCCCGACAGCGTCTCGAGGGCCGCGACGTCGGCCTCGTCGAACGCGTTGGGCCACCGGCTCTCGACGTTCAGCACGGCCATGACCTCGCCGCCGATCTTGATAGGAACGGCCAATTCCGACAGCATGGGCGGCAGGAAGTCGACTTCCAGGAAGTCGGCGTCGCGGGTCGTGTCCGGTACGAGCGCGGTTTTACCGGTCCCGACCACGCGGCCGCATACCCCCGAGCTGATGCTCTGGCGGTAGTCGACGCTTAGCGCCTTGGCTGCCCCCTGGACCTTGTACGCCTGTAACAACAGCGAGCGGGAATCTTTATCCACGGAGAGCAGCGTTACGTTCTGAAAGCGGAGGTCGTTTTGCACGCGTTCTACGACGGTGGGGTAGAGCTCGTTGATGTCCAGAACGGAGGATAAGAGATTGCCGATGGCGTTGAGGTCGTATAGCTGTTGGGTGCGTTGGGCCGCTTCCTCGAATAACCTGGCGTTCTGGAGCGCGACGGCGACCTGGTCGGCGAAGGTGGTCAGGATGTCCAGGTCTCCCTGGTGGAAGGCGCCCGGCTCGTCGTGGTAGACGCAGATGCACCCCAAGCTCCGGCCTTCGTAAACGATGGGCGCGTAGATTTCGGACCGCGCGCCGTCGTCGCCTTCGTCCGGGAAGCGGCTGTCGGCCTCGGTATCGACGACGAGCAGCGGCCGGCGCTTTTCGACTACCCACCCCGGCCGGCGCCGATGGGCGGTCAGCTCGGCTATTTCGACGTCCTCGGCGCCCAGGTTCAAGCTCGCGACGATTTTGAATTGCCGGTGGGTATCGTCGTAGAAGTAAACCGCTCCCCGGAGGAAAGCCAGGAAATTCCCGAGCTCTTTCAGTACCCGCACCATTAATTTTTCGGGGTCGTGGATGGAGTTGATGACCTTCGTGATGTTGGCCATGGCGTGGAGCCTTTTGGTGCGGTTTCTCAACGTTTCGACCGCCGCCGCCTCTTCGGCCACGAGCGCCGCGTAGCTGACGAACAGCTCCAACATGAAAAGGCTTTCGTCGCCCGGCTTCTTGTTTTCGATCGGGTCGTCCAGCACGACGTAGCCGACGGCTTTTCCCTCCCGGCCGTACATTTTGACCAGGAACAGGTCGCGCGTATCCCAATCGCCTACGCGGCCGCCGCCCTCGAGCGGTTTCACCAGTCGTACGAGCTCTCCGGTTTCGGCCCCGAACGGGACGTAGTAGATGTTGCCGCTCCGGTACGGCTGGAGCGCTTCGCCTTCCAGGACGTCCTTCGTCCGCTGCGCCGACTCGAGCGTGCCGGCCAGGGCTTCGATCTCTTCGTCGGTGTAGCCCGCGGAGGCGGTTTGGGCCGGCCCGGCGCCCGGGCCGAAGACCTTCAGATATACCTTTCCCCAACCCAAACCCTTTATCCCTTTAACGATTAACTGGAACTTGTCGGCCAGGCTCTCGTGCTCGCGAATCCGGCCCGCGACGCGGAAGAGGTGGGCCAACCGATTACGCTCGAAGACGAGTCGGTCCGTCTTTTCTTCCAATTCCTGTTCCAGCCGGACGTGCGGCGTGATGTTGTCGTTGACCGCGACCAGGCCGACGACGTGCCCCTGCGGGTCGCGCAGCGGCGAGATCCTGAGGTCGAGGAATTCTTCGCGGCCGAAGCGGTCTTTGTGGCGGAACCGCTCTATGCGGTAGGGTTTGCCCGTCTCCAGGACTTTGTACAACCTCTCGCGGACCTTCTTGCGGCCCATCTGCTCCAGCTCGAGGTTGGGCAGTAGTTCGAATAAATTGCGGCCCACCGCGTCCTCTTCCGGTATCCCGGACTCCACCTCCTGCCCTTGCGACCAGTACGTTATCCGGAATTGGCGGTCGCAGGCGATTATCCCGACGGGGAGATTGGCCAGGAGGTATTCCTGCGGCGGCCGCGCCGGGCTTTCGCGTTCGGTTTGGATCGTCGCGATTAAAATTTCTTCGCCGTCCGCGGTGGCGGGTTTGGCGTCGAGGGAGGCGTCGGCGATATCGCCCTCGCTCGATATTATTTTTACGGGCACGGCCGCGACGCCGCCCTCGGCCCGGGCGCGCGTCCAAAGGTCGTCCACCTGGCCTTCGCCCCCCGTGAGGATGCCGGCGAAGCGCCGGCCGACGATGTCGGCGGCGTCGTAACCGAATATCGTTCCGGCGGCGTTCGCGGCGGCCGCGATTATGCCGTCGGCGTCGACGATAAACGCCGGCCTACCGCCCAGGCTGGCGGCCTGAGCCAACGCGGCCGTAAAACCCGCGGCGGCGTTACTAGGGTGAGGGGTCTTCGCCATTTTACGTTGGTATGCGCGCCGGCGGGCCGGTCCGCGTTCCCCGCCGGCCGCGCGACATCGTTTTCCGACGCTACGTTTAAAAAATTATAACACTTTCCCATTAATGCGTCAAACAAACGCCTTAACCGCTCGGCGGCTTAGAACAGGTCCGCGAACGCTAAACTCTTTATTTCCAAGCCGGTATGGTAACGGAGGTGGGCGCGGATGAAAGAGAGGGTTTGCTCGACGAGTTCGGGGCCGGCCTTTACTAGGCCGAGCCGCGCCGGCTCGAGCGACGCTAGCGTACGCACGTAGTTATAAGCCGCCGGCGATAGCGTTATTAAATCGCCCCCGGCGGGTTGGCAATCGCGACATACGACGGTCCCTTCTTTGAGGACCAATGCCACCCCCTCCCGGGGATTCGCCCGGCCGCAGCGCGAGCACTTGGCGATATCCGGTTTCAACCCCAACCGCGCCGCCAGCTTAACCAGGAATTGCGACAGCAGCGCCGCCGGGGGCCCGCCGTCGTCGAGCGCCGCTACCGAAGCCGCCACCAGCTCGTACAGCGCCGCGTCGGCGTCGCCTTCGCCGCTCAGTTTATCGGTAGCTTCCACTACGGCCAGGCCGTAGGGGAGGCTTCGCGCGTCCTCGCGGAGGTAGCGCCCGGGCGTTATGATCGCCGTTTCGGCCAGCGTGAATAAGTCCTTACCCTCGCGCCAATAGAAGACGAACTCGCCGTGGGTCAGGGGCTCGAGCGCGGCGCCGAATTTGTTCTTGAGGACGCGCGCTCCCTTGGCCAGCAGTTGGAGCTTGCCGGCGTCGCGCGTATAGACCACGGCGATGCGCGAGGACTCGCCGAAGTCCCGCCGCCGAAGCACCACCCCCTCGGTTCGGATTATTTCGGTCACGACCGCCTAGCCCAGATAACCCATTCCCTGCAACCGGGCGCGGACGGCGGCGTCCTCGCCGTCGACGTAACCGACGTCGCCGACGTCGTAATCGAAATAGCTCGGCGGCGCCGCGGCCAGGAGCTCGGGTTTTACGATTTCGGTCAGGACGCGCCCGTCCAGCCCCGCCGGTACGGCCTCTCCCATCAGGTACGTCGCGGTCGGGTATACGTCGGCCAGGTTCGCGTCGGCCGGCGTCGCGCCCGCCGATATGGCGGGGCCTCGGGCGAATAGAATGCCTTCCCGGCGGTGTTCGCCGGGTCGGCGCCGACGCGGCGCGACCGCCGGGTCGTCGGAGAACTCCCTGAGGCGGACGCCGTCCTCCCACAGCGGCAGGTAGACGTCGGGCGCGTCGTCCAGGAACGGCCCGTGGTATACCTCTTCCCGGCGCAGGGCCCGGGCGGCCAGGCCCGGGTGCAATTCGTCCAGGCTCGCGATCAAATCTTCGCGGACCTTTTCGTAATCGGCGCGGCCCACGATGCCCTCGCGCTCCCGGCCGGCGACGTTGAGGTAGACGCCGTACTGCGTCGCGGTCCCGGGGAAGGCTTTGGTCCTGCTCCAGTCCACCGCGGCGAAAACCGAGAGTCGCTCCATAATTCGGCCTCGCGCCGCGGCCCGCCAACGGCGCGGCAGCCGCTTGCGGAGGTCGAACGCGTCCAGCCTGGCCACCGCGTCCATAAAGCGGCGCGGCGACGGCCCCTTCTTTTGGTGCAGCGTCATAAAGCCGCGGCGGACGAGGTGCCCGGCGAGGTCGACCTCGCGCTCGGCGGGGCCGAAGCCGTGGTCCGAGACGACCATCGCCGTGACGTCGGCGTCGCCGGCTTCCAGGAATTCGCCCAGCGTACCGTCGAGCCACTCGTAGTGTTCGCGGACCAACTCGGGCCGGTCCCAGTAAAAATGCATCAGGCGGTCGACGCCCGTGAAGACGACGGCGAAGAGGTCCGGCCGCTTCGACTCCCACAGGTAAAGCGCCACCCTCTTGCGCGCCCCCTCGACGCGGCGCAACTCCCGGAGGAAATCCTCCTCGGCGACTTCCTCGAAATAGGCCGGGTCCATATCGACGAAGTAGTCGCCGACGGCCCGCATCTCGGCGCCGAGGGATGGCGGGTAGAGGAATTCGTCGGCGAACTTCGGCGTGAGCATCCCCGGGACGACGAAGCCGTTGACGGCGCGGGGCGGGAAGGTGAGCGGTACGTTCACGGCGCCCACGGTCCGGCCGGCCGACGAAAGGGTGTCGAAGATGCGCGCCGCCCGCAGCGCGGACGCGTTCTGCAGGCGGCGGTGGTAGCCGCGCCCGGGGGGCGCCAGGAAGTCGAAGACGCCGTGGCGGCCGGGGTTAAGGCCGGTCTGGAAGGTGGCCCAGGCCGGCGCCGTAAGCGGCGGACATACCGTGTACAGTACGCCGGCCGCGCCCTCCGCCTTGAACCGGGCGAGGTTGGGGAGGCGCCCGGCTTCGAGCAGCGGCTCGATTACGTTGAACGTTCCGCCGTCTATGCCGAATATAAGAACGCGTTTTTTCACGTGGTTTGAGCCGAGCCGGTTCGCGACGCCTCCCATCGTTGCGCCGCCACTAAAGCGCCGGCGAGCGCGTACAGGATGGCCATAATTTCGTAATCGCCGAAGGTGTACTCGAAGAAGCCCTCTACCAGAAACCCGGTCGTGGCGCCGATGCCCGCCAGGCCCAAGGCCCGCGTCGTGGGCGAGCGGCCGCGCCGGTACCCCCGGGCGAAGAGTTTGAAGAGGGCGTACGCGAAAAAGGCGAAGGCGGCCAGGCCTACGACGCCCCGTTCGACGACGAGCTGGATATAATTATTGTGCGCGTGCGGTACCTGGCTCTCGAGCGAAGTCTCGTCCTTGTATTCGTCGTAGAGGTAGAGCGTGTTGTGGACGCCCACGCCGGTCAGCGGGTAGTCGCGGGCTATCCTCAGCGTAGTCCGCCAGATGTCGACCCGGAATTCGGGCGGTCCTTCCGCGTAGGCCGTACCGCGGTCGGTAGCGGCGTTTATTATAGATTCCGCCCGCTTTATGATGGGACGGGGCGCTATTAGGACGGCTAAAAGTACGACCGCCGGGAACGCCCACAGGACGCGGCGGTCCGCGATCACCGCCATTACGAAGACCGCCGCGGCGAGCCCTACCCACGCCGAACGGACCAGCGACGCGGCGAGGCCCGCCAGCATAACCGCGAACAGAACGCCGAGCCCTACGCGGCTCCGCGCCGAAAGGCGGCCCCGCAGGAATACCGCCAGCGCCACCGCCAGGACGAGCATCATTACGCCGCCGTACGTCATGTAGAACAGCCGGCCGCCGGGCCGGACCGTGAAGACGTCCGCGCCTTCCGCGACCGCGCGCGCAAATTGGAAGACGGCGTACGCCGAGTTCGCCGCCGCCGCGGCGAAGAAAGCAGCTAACATCGTTTTGGGGAGCCAGCGGGGCGGGTCCGTCAGGCCGAAGGCCACGGTGTAGTAGACCAACGGCGCGGCGTACGTGAGCGTCCAGAAGAACGAGCGATTGCCGAATTCCGCGCCGCCGACGAGGTAGGCCGTCGCCGACGAAATTATCATGGAGCCGTAGAGCGCGGCGAAGGGCCAATCGAGCGGCGTATGAAACGCCGGCAGCTTGCGTGTGAGGTCGGCCTTGACGATGAGCGGCAGCAGGACGAACGCGAAGATGGCCCAGTTGCACAGCGAGATGGAAAATGCCAACCCCGCGGCGAAAAGTATCCACCCCGGGTATTGCCACTTCCGCAGGAACCCGAGTACCCGGCGGAAGGCGGGGGAATCGTCTATGGGCGTCGGTACGGCCACGGATTTAATTATAAATTTCTCAGGATGCCCGTCTGACGCTGGTCCCGGCGGAAGTCGCCGCCCGCGATGAGAACGGTCTTGCACATCTCGAGCAGCCTCGAGCGCAGCCGCGGGCCGATGCGGTCGGCGAGCGTTTCCTCCGCGCCGGCCGGCTCGTCGAGGTAGTTCGTGGTGGCGATTAAAAGCCGGCGGTTGACGTAGCGCTGGTTGATGACGTACGAGAGGAAGTCGAGGGTCCAATCGCGTATCTTCATCGAGCCCAGGTCGTCTATGAGGAGTATTTCGGCGGCGACCAGCGGCTCGAGAATCGCGTACTCGTCGAACGTGCTGCCGGCGTACCTCTTCTTAACCTCCGCCAACAGGTCGGAGAAGTCGCACCACCGGCAGGCGGCGTCCTTTTTTAAAATAAGTTCTTGGATTACGCCCGAGGCGAGGTGGGTCTTGCCGACCCCCACCCCCCCCATAAAGAGCAGGCCGGCGTCCACCGCGGGGTAGTTGTCGACGAAACTCTCCGCGAAGCGCTTCGCCCTTATTACGCTCTCGTGGGTGAAACCCTGTACAATATCGAAATTACCCAGCGAACACTCGCGATAGCGGGCCGGGATGCCCGCCGCGCTTACCCGGCGGCGCGTCGCCCGGACGCGCTGGCAGTCGCACACGCGGCCTCGCCGGACGCCCCGCTCCTCCTCCACCACGACGCCGGCGCCGAAGCACTTGGGGCACACTTCCACGTCGTCGTCGAACTCGACGTCGGGCAGCTTGAATTTCAGGCGGTCGTCTTCGGCCATAATCAAACCGTAAACGACGGGAGGCGGAACCGCTCCCGCAGCTTCCGCGTCGTTATCGCCCGCACGGTCCGCCGGGCGACGTCGGCCTCGAACTTTCGGCCGCGGAGTTCCGCGCGCGCGTCGCGCTCGAGGCGGGTCGCTTCCTCGGCCGGGAGCGTTTTCTCTATCTCGGTAAAGAGTTCTTTCTCTATCTCGTCCAGCTCGTTTTGTGCCGTTACGGCGTTTTTCGTTTCGGCCTTCTCGGCCAGTTGTCGGACGGCGGCCGCGGCGTCTTGGATTGCGGCCTTGGCTCGAGCGTCCGCGGCGCCGCGCGCCGTTTCCTCCAGCGCGGCCGCGAGCGCGGCCAACTTTTCGGCGAGGCTTTTACCCTCGAGCCGGCCTTCGCCCGCGCCCCGGGCGCCGGCCCGGCTCCGGCGGCGCTCTTCCTCCACCGCCCAACGGCACTGGCGCAGCGAGCGGATTTCGCCCCCGCGCCGAAAAGCCTCGTCTATTCCGCGGATGGCGACGGCGGCGTCGACGCCGGCCCGCTCCCAATCCGCCAGGCAAGCTAAATCGGCGGGCGAGAGCATGGTCCCGCGGCCGCGGCGTTCGACGAAGTGTTCGGCCACCGCGGCGAAGAAGTCGGCTCCTTTAGCGGCCGCTTTCATCTCGCGCTTGCTCGAGCGCGGGTTTTTTCCGCTCGTGCCCTCTCGCACGTCCGACGAACCACAGCGTTATGGCGCCGGCGAGCAGCGCCGCGGTTACGAGCGAGGCCGGAAGAACGTGGCCTTCGACCAGGTCCAGCGCCCGCATCAGGATGTGGCCCGCCGCCAGCGCCGCGGCGAAGAGAACCGCGTCCGGGAAACTCGCCCCGGGCGCGCGGCTGAATAACAAAGAGAAGAAGCCGCCGACGGCGCGCAGGACGCGGCGGCGTTCGGCCACCAGGACCTCGGCCGCGGCTAAAAATATTATCAAACACGCGAAGAGGAAAGGCCAATTTCCGAATATACCGTATATGCCGACGCCCACCGCGCTGAACCACTCCAGCAGAAACGCGGCGACGACCGGCGCCAGTACGTTGCGCGTCCGCTCGCACAGGTAGGCGAGCGCGAGCGCTTCCGGCAACCGCCAGGCCAGGAAGGCCGTCCACGGCGCGTATCCCCCCGGCCAGTACGCGCCGCCCACGGCGGGCCAAATCGACGCCGTCGCGGCCAGCGTCGCCGCCGCGACCAGGCCCGCGCGCCGGCCCAGCGCGCCGCCCACGAACCCCTGGACGTACCCGTAGAACAAATAGGCCGCGGCCACGCCCAACAATACGCGCGCCATTATCGCGAACGGGCCCTGCGTGAGAAGCGAGGTCGGCAGCGTCGTGAAGAAGTCCGTACCCTTGAAGTGCAGCGCTACCAGCAGCGCGGCGCGATATAACGTTAATATGACGGCCGCGGCGAAGCCGTAGTATAGCGTGCGGCCGAACGACGAACCGCCCGGGCGGTAAAAAGGCGCGCCCGGCCCGGGCCCCGGCAAGACGAGCCGCAGGAGTACGGTGCCGGCCAGCGTCATCCCGAACAAGAAAGCCGCCTTTATCAGGCTCGCCGGCGCGCCGTGCACCGCCGCCAAAGAGCCCGTGGGGCAGAAGGCCAGCACGACGGCGAGCACTTCTAAGAAGACCGCGAAGGCGAGGAGTATAGAGATGTCGTTCCGGTTGCCGGCGTTCATTCAGCTCCTCCGGGAGCGACGATTTTTCTTGGCCTTGGTTTTGGTCGCGGCGCTCGGCTCGCCCGGGCCGCCGCGCAGCTCGCGTATCCGGTCGCGGAGGGCCGCGGCCTTCTCGAACGCGAGTTCTTCCGCGGCGCGCCGCATCTCGTACTCCAGCAGCGCCAGGAACGCCTGGACGTCGGCGGGCTCTTCGGGCGCGGGCGCGTCCTCGAGCCGCCGGCCCGCGTCCGCCACCGACGTCGTCGCCAGCACGGCCTCCACCGACTTCACGATGCTCCGGGGTTCGATGCCGTGCTCGCGGTTGTACTCGAGCTGGGTCTGCCGGCGCCGCCCCGATTCCCGCACCGCGTTCTTGATGGACTTCGTAACGCGGTCGGCGTAGAGCACGACCTTACCGCCGGCGTGGCGCGCTGCGCGGCCCGCCGTCTGGATGATGGACCGCTCGTCGCGCAGGAAGCCCTCCTTGTCGGCGTCCAGGATGGCCACCAGCGAGACCTCGGGCAAGTCCAGCCCTTCGCGCAGCAGGTTGATGCCGACGACGACGTCTATCTCGCCCAGCCGCAAGTCGCGCAGTATCTCCACGCGCTCGATGGCGTCCAGCTCGGAGTGCAGGTACTTCACCTTGAAGTCCAGGCCCGCCAGGTACTCGGCCAGGTCTTCGGACATCCGCTTGGTGAGCGTCGTAACCAGCGCGCGCTCGTTCCGGGACACGACTTCGCGCAGCTCGCCGACCAGGTCGTCCACCTGGCCTTCCGCCGGCTTGACCACCACCGGCGGGTCGACCAGGCCCGTGGGCCGGATGAGCTGCTCCGCCACCTGCGACGAATGCTCGAGCTCGTACGGCGCGGGCGTGGCCGACGTGTACACGAGCTGCGGCACGAGCTCCTCGAACTCGTCGAAGCGGAGGGGCCTGTTGTCCAGGGCCGACGGCAGCCGGAAGCCGTACTCCACCAGCACCTCTTTGCGGGCGCGGTCGCCGTTGTACATCCCCCGGACCTGCGGCAGCGTAACGTGCGACTCGTCGACGATGCAGAGCCATCGCTCGGGGAAGTAGTCGAGCAGGCAGTAGGGCCGCTCGCCCTCGAGCCGGGCCGCCAGGTGGCGCGAGTAGTTCTCGATTCCGGGGCAGTAGCCGATCTCGCGCAAGAGCTCGACGTCGTGCCGCGTCCGCGTCTCCAGCCGCTGCGCCTCCACGATTTTATCGCGCTTCCTAAACCACGCCAGCCGTTCCTCCAGCTCGGCCTCGACGGCCGCCAGGCCGCGTTCTATCTTATCGGGCGCGGTGACGAAGTGCTTGGCGGGGTATATCGCGACGCGCTCGAGCGGCTGTAGCTTACGCACCGCGACGGGCTCGAGGCGCCAGATGTTCTCGACGACGTCGCCTTCGAACTCCACGCGCAGCGCTTCGTCCTCGTACGCCGGGAAGACGTCCACCACGTCGCCGCGGACGCGGAAGGTCCCCGGTTTGAACTCGACGTTGTCGCGCTCGTAGCGGATGGCGGCCAGGTCGCGGGTCAGCCGGCCTATCTCGAGCCGCCGGCCCCGTTCTATGAAAAGGTGGAACTTGCGGAACTCCTCGGGCGAGCCCAGGTTGTAGATGCACGAGACGGAGGCGACGATGACCACGTCGTCGCGGGCCAGCAGCGAGGCCGTGGCGCGCAGCCGCAGGCGTTCTATCTCCTCGTTGATGTCGGCGTCCTTCTCGATGTAGATATCCTGCGCCGGGAGGTACGCCTCCGGCTGGTAGTAGTCGTAGTATGATATGAAGTACTCGACGGCGTTGCGGGGGAAGAATTGGAGGAACTCGCCGTAGAGCTGCGCGGCGAGCGTTTTGTTGTGGCTGATGACGAGGGTGGGGAGGCCGACGTCGGCGATGACGTTGGCCATGGTGAAAGTTTTGCCCGAGCCTGTCACGCCCAGCAGCGTCTGGTGTTTTTGGCCGGCGCGGATGCCCGCCGCCAGCCGCTCCACCGCCTGCGGCTGGTCGCCGGCGAGGCCGTAGTCGGCGACGAGCTCGAAGCGGGCCGTCACTACGCCTCCTCCTCCGCCGCTTCTTCCCACGATACGCGCGCGCCGTTCAGGCCCTCTTTGAGGACGTCGAGTTTCAGCAGGCGGCGAATTTGGTCCTCGCGGTAGCGGCGCTTCTTAAGAATTTCCAGCTCGTCCTTGAAGAGGGATATGAGCGTTTTGAAGGGGACGTCGGCGGGAGACGAGGCCGCGACCTCCGTGAGGAACGTCGCGACGGTGCGCGCGATGGTGGGGTAGGCGTAGAACTCGAACGGCCGGCCGTCGGCGGGGAAGCTTTTAATAATCAATAGCTCGTCGGCCGGCAGGTACAGCGCCGGGTGGAGGAGCTGCCCTTTCTTGACGACGCCCTTGCACTTTCGCAGGACGAGGACGCGGTTGTGGAGGACGGCGAGGGCCTGCAGCAGCTCCGCGAATTCGACCGGCGCGTCCCACGACGCGAGCTCGAGTTTGATGACGCTGGCCGGGTACCGGCCTCTCGCTCCGAAGAGGGTTTCCACCGCCGGTTTTCCCTAGAGGGTGTTCCCCTTACCGTCCACCTTGGCGCCGCCCATGCGGTCGCGCAGCAGCGTGAAGATGACGTGCCCCAGCACCATGTGGACGTCCTCGACGATTTGCTCGTTGCGCGACGGCACCAGGACCGCGATGTCGGCGTGCTCCCTGGCCTTGCCGCCGTCGCCGCCGGAGAAGAGCACCCCGGTCCCGCCCAGTTCCTTTATGACCTTGAGGGCGTTGATGACGTTGGGTGACATCCCGCTGCCGGAGAACGCCACGGCCACGTCGCGCTCGTCCGCCAGGTTGTAGAGCTGCTCGCCGAAGGTGTTGGTGTAGTCGGTGTCGTTGGCCCAGGCGGTTATCACGGCGACGTTCGTCGAGAGCGATAGCGCCTTGATGCGCCGGCGGCCTACCGCGGCGGTCCCCTTCGCGAGGTCGCACGCCAGGTGCGCCGACGTCGCCGCGCCGCCGCCGTTCCCGAAGAGGAAAATGGTGCCGCGGTCCCGGTACGCGCGGTCGAAGACGTCCACCACGTCGCGCACCGCTTTGGCGTCCACCTCGCGGACCACCGCCGCCACCGACGCCAGGTATTCGTCTATCTTATCCTCAACTCGCGACATATCGGCCTAACCTTTTTCGTCCAAGGCGCGGACGCCGTCGTAGTCGAACCCGAAGTCGTACCGTTCGAAACCCTCGCCCGCCAGGTACGCCGCGACGGCTTCTTGGGCGGCGGGCGGCGCCATTACGAGGTAGAAACCCCCGGCCCCCGCGCCCGTCACTTTGACCGCCCAGGCGCCGAGCTCGCGGGCCCGGGCGCAGGCCGCGACCGTCTTCTCGTCCGCTATTTTGGCCGAGACCTTTTTCTTGGCCAGCCACGCCTCGTGCATAAGCTCGCCGAAGCGGGGCCAGTCGGCCTCCGCGGCGGCCGTACACATCCCGCCGGCGAGCTCCTTCATGCGGTGAAGGGCCTCGACGGTTTGCCGGTCGCCCGCGGCGACGCGAGCCCGCTGGCCGGTGAGGACTTCGGCGGAGTCGCGGCGGCGCCCCGAAAAGAATAACATAAAATAACGTTCGAATTCGCGCCGTTTTGACGCGGAAAGATTTACGGCTTCGCGCCGGACGTTATCTTTTTCGAAATAGAAATAGTTCAGGCCGCCGAAGGCCGCGGCGTACTGGTCCTGGCGGCCTATGGGTCGGCCCAGCTTTTCAATCTCTATGACGGACGCGGCCTCGGCCACCTCTTCCCTGGCGGGGCGGCGGCCGGCGAACAGGTGGAGGGCGTACGTGACGGCGACGCCGACGGCGCCCGAAGCCCCCAGGCCCGAGCCGGGCGGCAGGCCCGTTCGGACGGTCATTTCCACGCCCCCCGCGGGTCGGAGTTCGGCCAGTGTCCGGCCGACCAGCGCGACCTCGGCTCGAGGGTCCTTCAGGATTTCGGCCGGGTCGCCGTAATCCGCCCGGATTTCGAAGTCGTCCAGGATTAGCGACACGGTGCGGATGTCGAGGGGGCGCACCCGCACGCGCGCGCCCAGGCTCACCGCGGCCGAGAGGACCGCGCCGCCGTAGCGCTCCGCGTACGCGGGAAGGTCCGTCCCGCCGCCGGCGAACGCTATGCGGCAGGGGGCGAAGGCGGTCGCGATTTCCGATTTCGTGACCATAAGCCTCAAGCGGGCGTCGCGACGTAGATTACGCCGCTCCCCTGTTTGAACCATAGAGCGAGCGTTTGCAGCGCGGGCCGCAGGGCCAGTTTAAAATATATAAAACGGGCCGCCGTCTCGAGGGGAGAACCGACCCGGATTTCCGGCGGCGACAGGTACTTGCGGATGGCGCCGTAGTTGCCGCTGTAGCGGGCGAGGACGGCGAAGCCGTGTTTGCGGAGCATCGCCCTCAACGTCCGCGGCGTGAAGAACGCGACGTGGTAGGGGACCGCGTCCGGCGCGACGGTCCCCGGTTTTTTCCTCTCCCAAAGCGCCCGGCCGATTTTCTCCCAGTGGTAGAGCTCGTACGGGACCTGGACCAGGATGACGCCGCCCGGCTTGAGCGCCGCGCGGACGTTGGCGAGGGCCGCGCCCGGGTCGTAGAGGTGTTCGACGATGTCGACCAGGTAGGCCGCGTCGAAGGACGCCGGCTCGAGCGCCGCCTCCTCCAACGGCCCCTCCGCGACTTCCAGGTCGAAATGCCGGCGGGCGTAGGCCGCGGCCTCCGCGGATACGTCGTTGCCGGCGACCTCCCAACGCTGCCGCCGCAACCACTCGAGCTGGAAGCCGTGGGCGCAGCCGCACTCCAACAGGCGCCCGGGGCCGGCGACGTGGCGACTGAGCAGCGCGAGCCGTTTCGCGAAGAGGCGCTCGTATACGCCGCGGAAGCGCTCGAAGGTCTCGACGTAGCCGTCGTAGCCGCCCGCGGCGTAGTACGTCTCGTCGTACAGGCGGCGCGCCGCCTCGCGCGTGGGCCGGGGCGAGAGGCGGACAAGGCCGCACCGCCGGCACTTGACGACGCCGAACCGGCCCTGCTGCGTCGAGAGCAGGCGGCCGTCGTCGGCGTCGCACAGCGGGCAGGACACTTCCTCGAGCGGAAGCGTCGCGAGCTCGAGCGGAGCTTGTGCCATTGCGCGTTTTATTAACCCAGCTCTTCCGGCGGAAGGAAGTCGTCCAGCGCCACGGCCTCGTAGTGTTCTATTTCGTAGTCGCCTTTCTTCTTCACGGCGACAAGGAAGTCGAAGCGGAAGTCCGGCTCTTCCGCGGGGCGCTCCTTCTCCAGGAAGTGGAGCGCGGCCCGGTATACGCGCGACACCTTCCGGGGCGTGAATTGGGAGCGGGGGTCCACGCTCGCGCCCGCCCGGGCCGTTTTCACCTCTGCGAAGACGAGGCGGCCTTCCTTGGACGCGACGACGTCGAGCTCGCCGAAGGGGGTGTGGTAGTTGCGGGCGACGATTTCGAAGCCGCGCCGGCGTAAAAAATCGGCCGCGGCGTCCTCGCCCGCGCGGCCGAGAGTTCGGCGGGCCGCGGCCCGGCGCTCGCCGTCGCGCGTCATTGCCGGAAGAGGTCGTCGGCGTCGCCGAGGTGACGGGCCACGGGAGCGAAGCTGCGCCGGTGGGCCGGCGACGGCCCGAGCTTCGCCAGCGCCTTGAGGTGGCCCGCGGTGCCGTAGCCCTTGTGGACCGCGAAGCCGTACCCGGGGTATTTGTCGTCCAACAGCACCATAAGGCGGTCGCGGTAGACCTTGGCCATTATGGAAGCCGCGGCGATGGAGACGCAGCACGCGTCGCCCCGTACGATGGTCTTTTGCCGCACCGTCATCGGCACGGGCCTGTTGCCGTCCACCAGCAATAAGTCGGGCGCGGGCGCGAGGCGGACGCACGCTTTCCTCATCGCGAGCAGCGCGGCGTTCAGTATGTTTACGTCGTCGATGACTTTGGCCGACGCCACGCCCACGGCCCAGCTCGAGGCGCCCTCGGCCAGCGTCGCGTAAAGCTCGTCGCGCAGGCCGGCGTCGAGCCGCTTGGAGTCGCGGATGCCGGCGCAGTCGAATCCGGGCGGCAAGACGACCGCCGCGGCCACCACCGGCCCCGCCAGCGCGCCGCGGCCGGCTTCGTCCACCCCCGCCACGCGTGCTAAGCCCTCCTCCCAGAAGCGCCGCTCGAATTCTTCCAGCGTGAGCGGCCCGTCGGGCGAGGAGGGCCCGAAAAGCGTAGGCGCGTCTTCCGCCATAATTTAAGACGAATCTTCGGCGGTCGTCTCGTCCTCCGGCGCCTTTTCCTTCGCGGCTTTGGGCTCGGCGCGGCGCATGCGGCCTTCCTTCACGCGCGCTTTCTTGCCGACTTTGCGGCGCAGGTAGTAGAGCTTGGCCCGGCGCACTTTACCGCGGCGCACGACCTTCAAGCTCTTTACTCGCGGCGAGTGCAGGGGGAAGGTCCGCTCCACGCCCACGCCGGAGGCTATGCGCCGGACCGTAAAGGTTTCGCGCGGGCCGGCGCCCTTGCGGGCGATGACGACGCCTTCGAAAGGTTGGGTTCGCGTTCGGTCGCCTTCGACGATCTCGGCTTCCACGCGGACGGTATCGCCTACGTTGAAGTCCGGGACCTTATCTTTAAGCGCCGTCTTCTCTATTTCGCGAACGGCGGGATGCATTTCGGACACCTCGTTGCGTTGACTGGTAGTTAAATATAATAGCCGGCGTTAATTATTATCGTTGGCTCGAGTTTCGGTTTCAGCTGAGTATGCGGTCGACGTATATGGCGAACGCGGCCCGAACCGGCAGGTGGTTGAAGTCGCCGCTTCCCGCGAGCGGCTCGAGCACCGCGTCCGCGGCGAACAATATATCCTCCGTCAGGCCGTAGCCGGTACCGAACAACAACAGCACCGGCCTCCCGTCCGCCGCCGTCCACAGCTCTTCGGCCGGCAACGCGTCTCGCGTGGGCCGGGCCGTGGTGGCGACGACGAACGGCTCCCCGCCTTCCGCCGCGGCCACGTCGTCGAAGGCCGCTTCTACGGTCGGGACCATTTTCGCCGCCGCGAGCGCCCGCCGCCGCTGCGGGCTGTGCTCGGCGCCCACCCCCTCGCGCCAGTGGTAAATTATTTCGTCCACCAGGCGCTGCTGCGAATCGTACGGGTTCGTGACGTAATATCCGGCGACGCCGTACGTCAGCGCGACGCGGCCCAGGTCGTGCAGGTCCAGCGGCGTCACCGACGTCGCGACCGTTTCCCCCTCCCGGTTGTACACCGGCCAGTGGACCAGCGCGACGTACAGTTTACCCTTTTGTTCGCTTTTCGGGGCCACGGCCGTTCGCCGGCCTTCCTTAATCTTCGCCTTCCAGCAGCTCGGGCCGGACGTCGCGCGTTCTCTTCAGCGCCTGCTCGCGACGCCAGTTATCGACCTCGCCGTGGTTCCCCGAGAGCAGGACCTCCGGGACCGCCATCCCCCGGAACTCCCGCGGCCTGGTGTAGTGCGGATGGTCCAGCAGGCCGGTGGCGAACGAGTCCGTGGCCGCGGAGTCCTCGTCCCCCAGGACGCCGGGGACCAGCCGCGCCGCGGCGTCCACCACCGCCAGCGCCGCTATCTCGCCGCCCGAGAGGACGAAGTCGCCTAGCGAGATTTCCTCGTCGGCCAGGCCCTCGCGGACGCGCTCGTCGACGCCTTTGTACCGGCCGCAGAGCAGTATTAAATGCTCCCTTTCCGCGAGCGGCCGGCAGCCCTCCTGCGTAAGCGGCTTGCCCTGGGGCGTGAGGAAGACGCGCCAACCCCGGCCGAACCGCGCCTCCACGTCCTCCACCGCGCGGAAGAACGGCTCCGGCTTCATCACCATGCCGACGCCGCCGCCGTACGGGTAGTCGTCCACCGAGCGATAGGCGTCGTCGCTGTAGTTACGCAGGTCGTGGACGCGGGCTGCTACCAATCCCCGCTCGAGCGCCTTGCCCAACACGCCGACGGCCAGCGCGCCGTCGAAGAAGGTCGGGAATATCGTAACGATGTCGAAGGCGAGCGTCGGGGCCATACTATCCCTCGCGGTGGGGCACGATGACGATTTTTCCCCCCCGCTGAACTTCCGCGACGTGGGCCCGGACGAGGGGCACGTCGTACGTCCGGTCGCCGGCCTCGATCACCAGAACGTCGTGCGGGCCGGCCCCGTAAACGGCGACCACGGTGCCCGCGGTTTCGCCGGTCGTGGTTTCGACGGGCAGGCCGACGAGTTCGAACTCGTAGTATACGTCGGCGGGCGTTTCGGGGAGAGCCTCGGCGGGGACCGCGACCCTCCAATCTCTGTATTCTTCGGCCGCGGTGCGGTCGTCTATGCCGGCGAATTTTGCCAGGAAGCCGTCGCCCTTGGGCCGCCAGCCCTCGACCGTTGCCGCCACTTGGCACGTCGGCCCGAGCAGGACTACCGCCAGCCCGGGCCCCGGTACGAAAAATCCTTCCGTGAAATCGGTAACGACGACCTCGCCCTTAAGGCCGTGGGGTCGACGGATGAAGGCTATGGCGACTGCGCCGCCCACCGGGCGTTATTCCAATATCTCGAGCGCCGCGCGCTTGTTCTGCTTCATCGCCGCGGCGTTCAATATCGTCCTGAGCGCCCGGGCCGTCCGGCCTTTCTTTCCGATTATCCGGCCGATGTCCTCGCGGTCAACCGAGATCTCGATTATCGTCGTTTTCTCGCCCGCGACCTCGTGGACCACTACCGACTCCGGCTTCTCGACCAAATTCTTCGCGATGTATTCGATCATGTCTCTCATCTCGGCACCTCCTGTGCCTCGAGCTCAGGTTTGGGGTTTAGGGCTGAAATCGGAAATCGAAATGAAAACGAATCGAAACTGATCTGGTCTAAAGCCTGGGCTGAATATTTAATCGGCCTATTCGCCGGTCGTCTTCCGTTCCGCGAACTTCTTCAATACGCCGGCCTTCGAGAGGAGGCGCTTCGCCGTCTCGGAAGGCGTCGCGCCCACCGAAAGCCAATACAGCGCTCGTTCCTCGTTCACCTCGGAGACCGCCGGGTCGGCCGTGGGCTCGTAGTAGCCCAGCGTCTCGATGAAGCGGCCGTCGCGCTTGGCGCGGCCGTCGGTCACGACCAACCGGTATCGCGGCGCGTTTTTCGCGCCCGTGCGTCGAAGTCTGATGCGAACAGCCAAGTATTTCCACCTCCGGACCTACGTGCTTTCGGCCCTAAGAGTCGAGTGCCGATTGAAGTTCCGCTATGGCCCGTAGCGGGTCCGGCGCGCCGAAGACCGCGCTCCCGGCGACGATAACGTCCGCGCCGGCGTCCGCCACGCGCCTAATATTATCATTTTTTACGCCGCCGTCAACCTCAATTAATACATCGCGGCCCGAAGCGTCGGCCATCGCGCGCGCGCGCGCTATCTTGGCCAGGCCGCCCTCGACGAACGCCTGGCCGCCGAACCCGGGGTTGACCGTCATTATCAAAATAAAATCGGCCAGACCCAACACGTCCTCGAGTGCCGCGAGCGGCGTCGCCGGGTTGACCGCGGCGCCGGCCTTCTTGCCGGCCGCCTTCACCTGCTGCAGCGCGCGGTGGAGGTGGGGCGTGGCCTCGGCGTGCACCGTTATGACGTCCGCGCCCGCGGCGGCGAAGTCGTCGACGTACCGTTCCGGTTTCTCCACCATCAGGTGCGCGACCATCACGAGGTCGCCGGCGTCGTCCCGCAAGTCGGCCGCCATCTTGGCGCCGAAGGATATGTTGGGGACGAACTCGCCGTCCATCACGTCGAGGTGCACGTACCTCAGGCCCGCGTCGCGGACGAGCCGCGTCGCCTCGGCCATCCGGCCGAAGTCCGCCGACAACAGCGACGGCGCGAGTTCCGCTTTTCGCTTCGCCATAACTTTAGGGCGCGGGCGGCCCGCTCGAGATTACGAGGTCCACCGCCTCGCCCTTCTTCACCTGCTCGCCGATGTCCGGCGCCTGGCGGATTATCCGGCTGGCGGGGACGGTCATTGACGGCTCGGTCGTGACGCTGCCCACGGCGAGCTCGTATTCTTTCAGCGTCTTGGCGGCCTCGTCCACCGTTAGGCCGACGAGGTTGGCCGGCATCAGGATCGTTACCTCTTCCGAGCCCAGGCTGACCAGCAGGTTTACCTTGGTGCCGCGGTTGACCTTATCGCGCGGCTTCGGCGTCTGGTCGATGACGTGGTCCTTGGGCACCGTGTCGTCGTGGACGTCGGTGACCTCGCCGACGTTAAGGCCGATGCGCGTGAGGACCAGCTCCGCCTGGCGCAGCGTCCGGCCGACGACGTTGGGGACGTGGACTTCGGCCAGGCCGGCGCTCACGCGTACTTTGACGGTCCGCCCCTTGCGCACCTTGATGCCCGGCTCCGGGTCCTGCTGGACGACGAAGCCCTCGGGCAGCGACGAGTCTTTCGCGACGCCGACTTCCTTCATCACCAGGCCGGCGTCGGCGAGCATCATCTCGGCCTCGTCCACGTTGTGGCCTATAATCTCCGGCACCGCGACCGACTCGCCGCCGGCTACGAACATACGGCCGAAGCCCACGACGAGTACGAGATAGCCCAATATTATCGCGACGAGCGCCGCGGCCACGAGGCGCACGAAACGAAGGAATCCCTTTACCAGGTCGACGCGTCCGATTTTAAGCTGCATAAATAAAACGCCCCGCGACGCGGGCGCGGCAAGTCGTAATTTTTAACATAAAAAGGTTTTTAAAGCAACCTTAAAAGCCGTTTGGCCTTTTACTACCATTTAAAAATGCCGCCCGGGCGGGCGGCTTTTTCGTTGGCTCGTGGCTCGAGTCATCGGCCGGCGGCGGTCCAAATTGCTACCTTAGGTAATCGTACTATATAGGATGTCTATTCCTCGTGCTCGGGTTCTTTGAGCGTCACTATCTCCGGGAGGTTGCGGTATCGGCCCGCGTAGTCCAGGCCGTAGCCGACGGCGAAGACGTCGCCCAATTCGAAGCAGACGTACCGGAGCGGGACCTCGACGCGCTGCATCGCCGGCTTGTAGAGCAGCGCGCAGATATGGATGCTGCGCGGCTCGCGGATGCGCAGGTGGTCCACCAGGAACGCGGTCGTCAGGCCGGTGTCGACGATGTCCTCGACCACCAGGACGTCGCGGCCTTTGACGTTCACGGCCACGTCCTTCGTCAGCACGACCTCCTCGGTGGTCTCCGCGCCCTCGCCGTAGCTTATTATCTCCGCGAAATCGACCGCCATCGGCAAATCGACGGCGCGGATGAGGTCCGCGGCGAAGACGAACGCCCCCTTGAGCACGGTCACTACGACGAGGTCCTTGCCGGCGTAATCGGCCTTTACCTGCCGCCCCACCTCGGCGACGCGCTCCGCCAGGATGTCCCGGTCGTACAGGACCTTATCTATGTCTTTTTTGTAATCCATAACGGGTCCTTTCCCGGCCGGCGACGGGGCCCGCCCGCCGCAGCCATCGCACGTGGACCGCCGGCTCGCCGGGCGCCGCCGCGGCCCCCTCCGCCAATACGAGCCCCGGTACCCACAGAATCCCCGAAACCCCGCAAACCACCGGTCGGCGCCGCTTTTCCTCCGCCGGTACTTTCGCGTCGACGAAGACGTCTTGGAGTTTTTTCGTGCCGCCCAGGCCGGCGGGCCGTACGCGGTCGCCGTCGCGCCAGGCCCGAACGAGCAGCGGCGCCGCGCCGAAGCGTTCGTCGAGCCAGACTTCGGCCAGGCCGCGGCCTCGCAGCTCCGCCGGAGCCCGTGCGAGCGCCGCGTCGATTTCGACGCCGGCCGGCGCTACCAGCGTACGCCCGGGGACCGCGACTTCCGCCGACCAATGCCGAAGCGCCGGCTCGGCCCTCGTTCGCTCGAAGTACACGCCGCCCGCCGTGCGCCGCGCTTTGACTCCCCTCGGTAGGTCGACCGCGCCCCCCTTCGCCAACGCCAGCGTCGCCGCGACGTGTTTGCGTTCCAGGCCGCGCCTGGAGCCGGCTAGCTCGCCGTAAAGCTGCCGCACCGCGCGGCCGCGGAGCGCCTCGGGCAGCGCCGCCGGGAAGGCCGGCGCGAGGTCAATTCGACCCTCAACGCGGCCCGCTATTAGGCGGGATAGCAGCGCCGCGGTCCTTCGCTCCAGCGCCGCTTCGTCCGCTCGAGCCGAGGCCGCGAGCGCCGCGAACGACGCCCGTACCCCCGGTACGCGGGCCTCCAGCGTCGGCAGGACCTCGAGTCGGAACCAGTTTCGCAGAAAAGACGGGTCGCGGTTGGTAGGGTCCTCGCGCCACGGGACGCCCAGCTCGCCGAGGTAGGCCAGGACGTCGGCGCGGCTGCGCGCCAGGAGGGGCCGGACGAATATACCCGCGGCGGGCGGCATCGCGGCCAGGCCCAGCGTCCCGGCGCCCCGCGTCAGGTTCAAGAGGACCGTCTCGGCCTGGTCGTCGACGGTGTGGCCCAACGCGACGGCATCGGCGCCGAACTCGCGGGCGGCGCGTTTGAGGAACGAGCGCCGCGCGAGGCGGCCGGCCTCTTCGGTCGAACGGCCTACGCCGGCGGGATGCGACGGCACGTCGACGCGCGCGCCGAAGAAGGGGAGCCCCAGCGACGCGGCCTGCTCCCGCACGAACGCGGCGTCGTCGGCGCTTTCGGGCCGCAGCGCGTGGTCGAGGTGCGCGACGCCCAGGCGCCACCGCTCGGCGGCCGCCGGCGCGTTGAGGGCATGGAGCAGCGCCGTCGAGTCCGGGCCGCCGGAGGCGGCGACGAGTGCCGAGGCGCCGGGGGGCAATAGGCCCTCCCGCCGGCACCACGCCAGCACCTCATCCTCGAATCCGGCACTCATTTTACTTCGGCGTCATAGTCGCGACCGGTAAAATCAATTCCGGAAGCGAAACGCCGCCGTGGTAGAAACCCCCTTCGAACCGCCGGTGGTATTCGCGCAGGTGATGGGAGAAGACGAGGTGGCGGTTGCTCTGCGCCAGCACGTACGTCTTGGCGAGGTAGTCGTCGGGGAGGCCGAAGTCCCCGGGGCGACGGACCAGGAAGGCCCCCTCGCCCTCGGGGCGGAGGTCCCGGCCCACCCAGTACCGCGGTGTCTTGGTCGCGTCTTTGTCGGCGTACACCACGGCCGGCGCGTCGGTGAGCGTCGAGCCGTGGTCCGAGGTGAGTACTACCACGGCGTTTTTGTCCTCGGCTATTTTCCTCAATAGCTGCTCGAGCGGCGAGCCGAGGTACCAGGTAAGGGCGAGGCGGGGGAGCGCTTCGGCCGTGGGGGCGAGCGAATCGAACGCGCCGCCCCGGCTCGACTCGTGCGTTACGGTGTCGATGAAATTGAAGACGAAGGCGGTAAAGGGGCGCGGCGACAGCGTGTCGATTATTTTCCGGGCTTTCTTCTCCTGCTCGCGGTTGGCGAATTTATAGTAGCGGACCTTTTTGGCCTTGGGCGCGTGGCGCGCGGCGTGGTCGGAAAGAAACTGCTCTTCGTGGCGGTTCAACGATTCGCCCAGGCCGCTCTCTTCCCGGAATGCTTCCTTATACGCGGCCGCCATCTCCGCCGGCTTCTTACCGGCGAAGATGGCGTTGCGGGCGTACAAGGTGGAGGACGGGACGGCGCCGCAGTACAAGGACCGTTCGATGCGGTACAGCTGCCCGAGGCGTTCCTCGAGCAGCAACCATTGGTCCAGGCGAAGGCAGTCCACGACGACGAAGTAGACCGGGCGCCCGGCCGCGATTTGGGGGAAGGCGAACTCGTCCAGGACGTTCCAGGAGAGGGGAGGCGCGCCTTCCTCTCCGGCTACCCACGACGGGTAATTTTCGCACGCGAACGCGGCGAACGTCCTGTCCGCCTCCGCGACCAATTCGTTTTGGAGGGGCGCCAACGCCTGGAGCTCCAAATCGCCGATCTCGCGCTGGGCGCGGCATATATCCAGGTAAAGGTCCGCCCAATCCCGGAACGTAGCCGCCGGGTCGTTTATGACGAGCTGGGCGCGGTTGTAGTATTCCCCCCACGACCCCACGAAGCGGTCGCGCCGGAGCCGGTCGAGTTCCAGGATTTTTTTAAGGGACGAGAGGATCTGGTGCGGGTTCACCGGCTTCACCAAGAAGTCGTCGGTCTCGCCGAAGTAGGCGTCGTCCATCAACGTCTCTTCGGTCGATTTCGTGACCATAATAACCGGTAGCGACGCGTCCACGGCCTTGAGCTCCCGCAGCGTCTCGATGCCGTCCATCCCCACCATTATCTCGTCCAGCAGGACGGCGTTGAAGGATCGCTCCTTCACCAACGCCACGGCGTCCGGGCCGTTGGTGAGCGTCGTCACGCGGTAGCCGCGGTTCTCGAGGAATTGGATCTGCGACTTCAGGAGGTCGATCTCGTCGTCGACCCACAGGATTTCGGGACGTCGTTCCTCGTTCATATTATTACTTGCCTTCCGGTTCTTCTTTGAGCGATAGGCCGAGTTCGTCGAGCTGCTCGCGCGCCACCGGCGCCGGCGAGCCGTCCATCGGCGATGACGCCCGCAGCGTCTTGGGGAACGCGATGACCTCGCGAATCGATTCCTCGCCGCACATCACCATTACCCAGCGGTCGAGGCCCGGCGCGATGCCGGCGTGGGGCGGCGTGCCGTACTCCAGCGCCCGCAGGAAGAAGCCGAAGCGGCCTTCTATCTCCTCGTCGGTATAGCCGAACGCCTTGAATACCCGCCGCTGCAGCGCGGCGTCGTGAATACGGACGCTGCCCGAGCCGAGCTCGACGCCGTTGACGACGACGTCGTACGCCCGCGACAACACGTCGAAGGGCGCGGCCTCCAACTTGTCAGCGTCCTCGAGGCGGGGCGATGTGAACGGGTGGTGCGACGGCACCGGTTCGCCCGTCGCCGCGTCCCGCTCGAAGAGCGGGAAGTCCGTGACCCACAGGAAGTGGAACCCTTCCTCTTTTTCGACGTTCAACATTTCCGCCAGCGCGAGCCGTACGGAGCCCATCGCGACGGCGGCGGTCTCGAACGGGCCGCCGCACGCGACGACGGCGTCGCCCTCCCCGGCGCCGGTTTTCGCGAGCAGCGCCACCGCGGCGGCGGCGCCGAAGAACTTCGCCAGCGCGCCCGAAAGCGCGCCCCCCGGGCCGACCTTGAACGAGGCCAGGCCGCCGGCGCCGTCGGCTCGAGCCGTGGCCTCGAGCTCGTCGACCTGCTTGCGGCTCAAACCCCCGGGTACTCGGAGGGCGAAGACGCTACCGCCGGCGTCGATTATTTTACAAAATATTTCGGAGGAAGTTTCCGCGAATATATCCGTCGCGTCCTCGAGGAGGAGGCCGAAGCGCGCGTCGGGCTTGTCGCGGCCGTAGCGCGACATCGCCTCCCGCCACGTGAGCCGAGGCCAGGGCGTCGCGAGCTCGACGCCGATGCCCTCGCGGAAGGACGCGGCGAAGACGCCCTCCGTAACGTCGAAGATGTCCTCCTCGTCGGCGAACGACATCTCGACGTCGAGCTGGGTGAACTCCGGCTGGCGGTCGGCGCGCTGGTCCTCGTCGCGGAAGCAGCGCGCTATTTGGAAGTAGCGGTCCACCCCCGCGGCCATCAGCAGCTGCTTGTACATCTGCGGCGACTGCGGCAGCGCGTAAAATTTCCCGCGGTGGACGCGGCTGGGGACGAGGTAGTCCCGCGCGCCCTCCGGCGTCGACCGCATCAGGATGGGCGTTTCGATTTCCACGAAGGCTCGAGCGGAGAGGTAGTCGCGGATGGCCTTGACGGCGCGGTGGCGGACGGCGAGGGTGCGCTGCATACGCGGCCGGCGGAGGTCCAGATAGCGATACTCGAGGCGCAGGTCCTCGTGGACCTGTAGGTCCTCTTCGGCTAAGTTGAAGGGGGGAGTCTTGGCTCGAGCCAAAACCTCCAACTTGCGCACGTGGAGCTCGACCGCGCCCGTCGGGACGTCGTCGCGGCGCATCCCCTCCGGCCGGAGGCGCACCTCGCCGACGACGCGGACGACGTCCTCGCCCTTAAGCTTCGAGGCCGCCTTGTGCAGCCCCTTGCCGACCGCCGGGTCGACGACGAGCTGGGTGAAGCCGTAGCGGTCGCGCAGGTCGACGAAGAACAGGCCGCCCAGGTCGCGGCTCTTCCAGACCCAACCGCACAGCGTCGCCTCGGCGCCGACGTTATTTTCGTTCAGCTCGCCGCAGCTGTGGGTTCGTTGCATCCGAAATACCTTCCTCGTGGCGCGGGGTGTCTTGAGTGGCGTCGGGTGTCTTGAGTGGCGTCGGGTGTTACCACCCGACGCAACGCCCGGCCGTTAGGTGGTAACGCCTGACGGCACGCGTAATTCTTTAAGGCACGGTAAGCCTGACGGTAAAGTAAAAGTTTAACCAAAAGAAAACCTATCGACGCTTAAAAGCGAACTCTCGCCCGCGTAATCACGTGCGCTGGAATAAGGCCAATCGCAAGGTTGGGCGCAAAGGCCGGCCCGGACGGGGTTAACGTGAATATAGTCTAATTTTCTTTTTAAAACCCGCGGCGTGAAGATAACAACGTCGTCGAATCGTGGTTCCCATATTTGGAATTGGCTAGTTCTCCCGTCGGGATTCCTTAACTCCTCCAATACCTCTACGTACCCTTCCGATTCGAGTAGTTTACGGAGTTTGTAAGCGGTAAACTTTTTAAAGTCTCGCATCGCGGCGGATAATTTGTTTTCCTGCGGAAAGGCTAATATGAGATGAAGATGTGACGGCATTAATACATAAGCCCAGAGTTCGAACCCATATTTGGCCTTTACGTGTTCCAGCGACGTGATTATAATCCCGTAGTATTTTTCGTTACGCAATATAATTTTACGATTATTAAAAGAGGTCGTAACGAAAAACACGCCACCGCCCCGAGGTAGTTTCGACCGGCTACGTAACCCCATCAACTCCCCTTCCGGCGTCAGTTGGTAACAACTGAAGCCACCGCGCGGCTCGGTTGGCGTTGGATGTTACCGTCCGACGCACGGTCCGTCCCTATCTCGTGGCGTCGGGTGTTACCACCCGACGCGCCCCTTGCGGTCAGGTGGTAACACCTGACCGCACCTGAACGCCCGACGCCCGCCTGAGCCGTTAGTTGGTAACGCCTGACGGCACCGTAGGGGGCGGAGGATTATACCCCAAACCGCCGTCGCGGTAAAGGCCAACAAGGCGAACCGCCCGGGTTGCCGGGCGGTATTCGGCCTGGGATGATGATTCCGGAGTAGCTTCGCGAGCGCGATTACAGGTCGCGGTTCGAGATGTCCTCGGCGATTTCCTTCAGACGCTCGCCCTTTATTTCCATCTCCTTCCCTATTTCCTCCGCGCGCCGTTCTTTCTCCGCCGGGCTCATGTTCGGGTCCATCGCGATCGTCGCCATTTCCTTCGTCAAGGCTTCGATATCCTTGTTGAGCTGCTGGAGCTCTTTCTCGTGTTCTTTGACGGCGTGGGGGTCCGGGATGCCCGAGTCCTTCATTCCGGGGATGACGTCGAGGTCGGCGGTCTTCGCGCAACCGCGGCAGCCGCCGGCGCCGAACGCGGCAGCTAGAACCGCGGCCGCGGCCAGTAACACTATCGCGTATCTCAATTCGGTCCTCCTACGTTGGCGTTACCTTTGAGTTGGAATCGTTTTCCTGGGCGCAGAGGCGTTCGTATATAATGGCGCCGAGGGGTATGAGGTTTTTAGTGTCGGCGGCGTTGTAGCGCAGCAGGCGCTCGAGCGCGCCGCGCTTCCCGCGGCAGTGGGCCTGCCAGAGCTTTACGGCGTCGTAGCCGTCGAGGCCGTCGACGTCGCCCTCGCGGGCGATGCCGAACTGCTTCTCGACCTTTTTGAGGCCGCCCTTGACGCCGAGCCGCTTCGCCGCGAAGCAAATGTCGAAGTGGGGGAACTCGAGTCGCAAGTACGAGAACTCGCGTTTGAGGAACGGTACGTCGAAGTTCGCGCCGAAGAACGTGACGAGGAGCTTGACGCCCTCCAGCGCGGCGTCCACGGCGTTGCCGGAGAGGTCGCGGCCGGCGACGAGTTGGGTCAGGCCCCGCCCGGGCCGGTAGACGCCGACCACCGTCGTCTCGTCGTAGGGCGGCGCCTGGCCCGTGGTCTCGATGTCCAGGCAGGCCACGCCGTCGCCGAAGACGTCGAACAAACGCCAGTGCTCGTTCCGGGACAAACGGTGGTGGAAGAATTTTTCGTCGCGCCGGCCCAACGCGTCGCGCCACCGCACCAGCTCCTCGGCCCACAGCTCGTTGCGCCACGTCGAAGTGAACGTTACGCCGCCGCGCGCCAGGAAGTCGTCCCAGCTGGAGATCCCCTCGCGCCGGATGCGGCGCTCGGTGTGGGGCCCCACGCCGTTCAGTATCCTGAAAGTGTGTCTTATCAAATTCCGTCGTCCGTTTCGGCGGGGCGGCCCGCGAACGCCCACAGGTACGCCGACGCGCCGAATATCCCGCCCGCCAGGTCCGCGCCCAGGTCGACGATGTCGGCGCTGCGGCCCGGGACGAAAGCCTGGAGAATTTCCGTCCCCGTACCGACCAGGAGTACGGTGAAGAAGGCGACGACGAAGGCGAACGTTCCGCCGCGGCGCGCCGCTCCCGCTATGGCCCGGGCGGCGAGCGCGCCCAGCAGCGCGTAGGCCGCGGCGTGTCGCACTTTGTCTATGTTGAGGGCGCGGGGCTGCGGCGCCTCCGGCAGCGCGACGAGCGCGAAGAATACCAGCACGGCGACCCACGCCGCCCAGGGTAGATAATAAGATTTAAAATCGCTCACGTCAACAGCGCGCGGACCAGCGCGAGGGCGGCCCCCTTGTGCGGAAGGTAGTGGCCGCGGCGCAGGTCCGGGTCGCGGACCTGGTTGGGGGTGAAGGTCGCGACGCCCACGCAGCTCGGGCAGCCGTTCTCGCACTCGCAGCCGGCGATGAGCTCTTCGCAGCTCCGGAGGACTTCGTCCAGGCGGCGGTAGGCGTGCTCGGCGTAGCCCAGGCCGCCGGGGTAAACGTCGTATATGAACGCCGCCGGCGTGCCCAGGTTCGACGAGTCTACCACGCCGCGCAGGTCGCGCGGGTCGCACATCGCGAATAGCGGGATCACGGCCTGCAGCACGTTCTTCAGGCCGACCAACCCCTCGAGCGGGTTATATCCCATCCGCGAGACGTCGCTCAGTACCTCCGGCCCGGGCGCGACGTAGAGCGCCGCCGTCGGGAGCTCCACCGCCGGCAGCTCCAGCGGCGACCAGCCGATGGACTCCAGCGAGTAGAACTTTATCTTCTTGAATCCTATCGTCCGCCACGTTACGAGCGCCTCCGCCAGGCCGAAGGCGCCTGCGGCGTTCTCGTGCGACTCCAGCGTCTTGAGGACGCGCAGCGTCGCCTCCACCATGGCCTGCGTGTAGTAATCGACGTCGCGCCGCTCCACGAACGCGACCTTCTGGCCCAAGTCCAGCTCGCGCACGAAGTACGTCTCGCCCTGCTGCAGATATATGGCCTCCGGGTAGAGCTGCTCCAGCGCGCTCTCGTAGTCCAGCGTGCCGATGACGGCGTTCTCTCCCTTGGCGTCGACGATGGTCACGGTATTATCCGACGAGGAGCGGAGGTTCACGTCCGCCGCGGGGTAGTCGCTCGAGAGCCACCAGTACTTGCCGTCCTTGGCGGCCATGTCGCCCTCGTCCGCGACGACCTCGGCCACGCCGGGGGCGCTCGAGCCGAAGGACGCCAAATCGTCGGCGGTGAGCGGCAGCTCCGCGGCGGCGCAGCGCAGGTGGCCCGATAGGATGTAGACGTTCTCGGGGTCGACGATGGCGGCCTCGGGCGAACGGCCGAAGACGTACTGCGGGTGGCGGGCGAGGTATTGGTCCACCGGGTCGTCGTAGGCCACCAGGACCGCGAGCGACGCGTCGGCGCGCCGCCCCGCGCGGCCCGACTGCTGCAGCAGCGACGCGATGGAGCCGGGGAAGCCGACGACGACCGCGGCGTCCATTCCGCCGACGTCGATGCCGAGCTCCAGGGCATTAGTGGCGGTTACGGCCAGCAGCCGGCCGCCGAAGAGCTGCTTCTCTATCTCGCGCCGCTCCTGGGGGAGGTAGCCGCCGCGGTAGCTGCGCAGCTTGTCGTCGTACTTGGGCCCCAGCGCCTCGCGGGCGTACTTGTATATGAGCTCGGCGACGACGCGCGCCCGGGCGAAGGTCACCGACTGGACCCCCTCCTTCACCAGCGCCTGCAATATCTCCGACGCCTCGACGTTGGCGGAGCGCCGGAGGCCCAGGCCCCGGTCCGAGAGCGGCGGGTTCAGGATGACGAAGTACCGGTCGCCCTGCGGCGCGCCGGACTCGTCTATCAACGTCACGTCGTCGCCCACCAGCCGCTCGGCGTGCTCCTTGGGGTTGGCGATGGTGGCGGAGGTCAGCAGGAACTGCGGCGCCGCGCCGTAGTGGGCGGCGATGCGCCGCAGCCGCCGCAGGACGTTCGCAACGTGGGAGCCGAAGATGCCGCGGTAGGCGTGGAGCTCGTCGACGACGACGTAGCGCAGCGACGAGAAGAAGCGGCCCCACCGCGCGTGGTGGGGGAGGATGCCGGTGTGGAGCATGTCCGGGTTGGTGATGAGGAGGTTGGCGGCGTCGCGGAGCTTGCGGCGCGCGGCCGCGGGCGTGTCGCCGTCGTAGACGCCGGGCGCGACGCGCGCGGCCACCGGCGGCGCGAGCGCCAGGAAGCGGTTCAGGTTGCGGAGCTGGTCCTGGCTCAGCGCCTTGGTGGGGTAAAGGAAGAGCGCGGCGCCGCCGCCCTCGTCGTAGAAGCGCTCGAGCACCGGCAAGAGGAAGCAGTACGTCTTGCCGGAGGCGGTGGGCGTTACGGCGACGACGTTTTGGCCCGCCCGGGCCGCGGCGACGTACTCGGCCTGGTGGCTGTAGAGCTCCGTGATGCCCAGGTGCCGCAGGGCCTCGAGCAGCGGCGGCGCGAGCGGCGGCTCGAGCTCGCGGTAGCGCGCCTCGCGCGCCGGGACGTGCTCGACGTGGCGGATGGCGTCGCCCTTGGTGAGCTGCAGCTCGGCGAGTACGGCGTCTATTTTCATTATAATATTATATAATTTCACGGCCGCTGGCGGAAGTAAAAAGCCGAGCGGCAGGCAAAAAGGCTGCCGTTACCCCTTGCGAAAGGAGCGGCGGATTTTAAGTCCGCCGCTTCGAGAAATGAAGCAACATTCCCTTGGGTTCGATACGTATATAAGTTATAATG
>Ga0307380_10000612_pt1 | contig 54668 bp, 38 predicted proteins | sample UN3MG_FD_202239 | JGI IMG/M metagenome (GOLD analysis project Ga0307380, IMG submission 202239) | Soil microbial communities from Risofladan, Vaasa, Finland - UN-3 | ecosystem: Environmental > Terrestrial > Soil > Coastal area > Acid sulfate soil | place: Finland: Risofladan, Vaasa | collected... | reverse complement strand
AGAAAAAACTGGCCGCCGGCACCGAGGCGATTGTCTTTTCCTCCAGGAGCCTCCCGGCTGCCTCCAATGAGCTTATCCCCCCATAGCATTTCCTGTAATCGGCCAGCAGGAAATAAGTTCCCTCAATCGGCAAGACCTCGAAGCCGTATGCCTCGAGCCCCCTGGTCAGAATTCTTCTTTTGGAGTCGTACATGACAGGCAGGTTTTTGTAGTAGCTCTCGCCGAACGAGGGCAGGGCTGCGGCAAGCCCGGCCTGCAAAGGATGGGGCGCGCAGATATAGAGGAGGTCGCTGATCAGCGACATTTTCTCGATCACCGCAGCAGGCCCTGCCGCATAGCCGAGCCGCCAGCCTGTCATGGCAAAGGTTTTTGAGAATCCCGAGACAGTCACCGTGCGCTCGAATAACCCATCGAGCGAGGCCACACTCACATGCTCGTGTCCAGCGAAAACGATATACTCGTATATTTCATCGGTGACAATCGAGACTCCGTACCTGCTGCAAAGTGCGCCGATTGCCTGGAGTTCCACACGGGTGAACACCTTGCCGGTGGGGTTTGCCGGGGTATTGAGCACCACGGCGCGCACACCTTTTGCCAGAGTCTCCTCCAGCAGGCCGAAATCGATCCGCCAGTCCGGGGGAGCCAGGCGAACGAATACCGGCTCGAAACCGAACAGCTTGAGCACGTTGACATGGTAGCCGTAGAACGGCTCGAAAGTGAGTACTTTGTCTCCTGTCTCAAGCAGGGCCAGAAGGGCGCAGGTATAAGCCCCAGTGGCTCCGCTCATGACGCTGATTTCTGTCTCCGGGTCGGCGGTGATTCTATTGTACTTCAGGAGTTTCGTGGCTATTCTTTCCCTCAGGGCTTTTAGCCCGTTTAGGGGCGCATAGGTGTTACAGTCCCGGGCTATGGCAAGGGCCGCCGCTTCCTTCACCGGGTCAGGCGTAGGCAGGTCGCAGAGGCCCTGGGAGAGATTGACCCCGCCCAGCTCGACCGCTTTGGCGGTCATTGCGCGGATCTCGGATTGCTTTAACGGCCTGGCGCGTGAAGCGATAGACAGATTCATAAAATGAACCTCGATTCAATTTTTAAATAAATCTCGATTTTAACAAAACAGGATGTCCTTTGCCAAGTGTCGAGCATAGATTTAACCCGGAAAATTCATAAAAATTTTTCCGTTCCCGTTTTTCGTAAGGGCGCACCCGTGTGTGCGCCCGATTACCATCGAAAAATTACCGAACGACGGGCGGACACATGGGTTCGCCCATACGCGTTTTGCGGTAATTTGTGAATAATGCGAGTTAAATAAAATACTGTTCACTTAAAGAGACAACACTCTCTTTTTGTCACCCCCGCGAAAGCGGGGGTCCAGAAAATCGGCTTAAAAACCTGGATTCCCGCGCAAGCGGGAATGACATCGTTTGCCTTTCCCGCCTAAAGTGAACAACATTGGAGTTAAATAAAATAACAAGAAACAGCCCTGGGAATATGGTTTTATCTGTCGGTACGCTGCAAAAAAGCCGGCCCACAAAAAAGAGACCGGCTTTTGCTGTCCTGATGTCCATTGTCTTGGAATCACAACTTGAGGCTTCTATATTACCTGCGGGCGGATACCGAAAAGCTGGCAGTATTGTTTCAGCTCCTTTTTGAAGTCTCCGTAGAAAAAGATCTGATGGAATCCGGGGTAATCAAGCATATCGCTCACCCCGTCGAGCTTGACCATGATCGCCACCACGCAGCCCCCGGCAGGGGGAACCGCCATATTCTGGATCACAGTGCCGGATGAGATTATCATCTCCACCTTGTCCCCTTCCAGGATGATATCCGCAGAGGTCATTCTCTGTCCCGGTTTCCAGACCGGCACCACTGTGGCGTCCCGCATCCCGTGGTGCGGGGTGATCGAGTAAGGCTCAGGGGTTTGCGAGAAACCGTTCAGCCTGGTGGGGCAGCAGCAGTGCGAGCCGATCAGACAGTCTTTCACGGTTTCAGGCACTGGGTCCTGCTGGAAGCCCGGCCGGTCGAAAAGGGACTGCACCAGGGCATGGGTCACGCAGGCGCCTAGGTCGGCCTCGCAGGCTGCGGGCACCCCGCAGTCGTTCATTCGGGACCAGGAGATACAGGGCAGGCTGACCTTGGTTTTGCCCAGGGCTCCCAGGCAATCCATCGTGATCCCGTCTCCCTCCTCGGCTTCGAGAATACTGCGCGCCACCACCAGGCTTTTTACCCCGTTTATGACATCCTGTTCAGTGGCCATGGAGATCCTGGCGGCATGCTTGATATAGGTTGCAGTGATGCGCTTGATCTCATCGGAGACCGGGGTCTGGTTGTATTTGTCGAGAAATGTCTGCGCAGGCAGGTAACGCAGCCTGGTGCCCAGCTTTTCGAGCCTGGTGTCTTTCCGCTCCGTGCCCTGAAGAACGATAAAGCGCATCTCGCGCAGCCTGGCCCCGGCTTTCAGCATTTTCATTCCGTAAGCCGCCTGGCTGAAATCATCAGTGGCGCAGATAAAGACTCCATCCCTGTGCGCCAGGCTTTCGGTATTGGTGGTGAAAGAGGTTCCCAGGGGCGTGAACAGGACTGTCGGGATCCCGCTGTCCGTTGCTTTCACTGCGCTAGGCCAGGAGTGGTCCTGGCGGTCGTGCACCACCAGAAACAGCCCGTCAGGCTTCTGAGCCTTGGCTTCTGCCACCCACTTGTCCGCCTCCTCGAGTGAATAAATCGGCAGGGGCCTCAGGTCTACCTCGATTCCCAGGTTCTCAGCTGTGGATTTTATCTGGCGGGTGTAGTTTTCCATTGCTGTCTTACCGTCATAGATCTGTCCCGGCCACCGCATGCCGTATTCTTCTTTCCGCCTGACAAAGGCGGCCTTGATTTTAGGCAGGTATTTCGAGCCCGGGCCCACAGGCCTGACCAGTCCCTCGCCTGTGGCAGCCAAAGCATCGAGAGCTTTCCCGAACATCGCGGCCCCGAGCAGGCCCCCACCGGTAGCGGAGAGGAATTCTCTGCGGGTAACATCCATTTCGACCTCCTTTTTCTCCAGGAGCAGTTTCGAGTAAAATGTTTGCTTCCACAGGAAGATTGGATAAACTAAATATATAACAGTGCCTGTTATCCGCAAGGTGTCAAAGATTTATATTTTATTTTACAATTTTTTTCTTGTGGGGAGAAGAAGCCGGGTTTAAATATAAAGCTAATTCTCTTTGAGCCTTCACCTCTTTTCCATAACCCTCTCTTCGTACCGGAGGTAGCCCATGATTCAGCTGGTCGCTATCCTGAGTGTTTTCGTTCTCGGGATTGTCTTCTCGCTTATCGGAGCAGTCAAGTTGAAACTGGCTGAGAAGCTGGAAATTGATGACGCCAGAGTTGGAGGACTGATCTCGACCTTGATGTTTACCAGCATATTCGTGGTTCTTTTTATCGGGCCCCTGGTAGACGCCTGGGGGCACAAGCCTTTCGCCATATTGGGCTTCTTTCTGGCCGGGCTGGCTGTTTTTCTTTTCTCCACGCTCAAATCGTACAAGGGAGTGGTATTTGCCTGTGTCCTGCTCGGTGTCGGCGGGATGTGCGTGAACACTGTGGGCAATACCCTGATGCCGATAGTCCTGTTCGGGGGCAAGAATGCGCCCAGGGCCCTGAATTTAGGAAACATGTTTTTCGGTCTCGGCGCGTTTCTCACACCCTTCCTGGGCGGGCTGCTGCTGCAAAGATTGGGTTTGTCGAAAACAGTGAACATTATCGCGCTGATCGCTTTTGTCCCGATAATCTTCGCCTTGACGACGACATCTTACCCGGCGCTTCCGCCTGCCGGGTTCGACCTCGGCAATGCCTTCGCCCTGCTGGGCAATCCTGTGGTGCTCATTGCAGCGCTCGCCCTTTTCTGCTATGTGGCGCTTGAAGCCTCGATGGGCGGCTGGATTACAACCTACCTGACCGCTGTGGGAATGACCCCGGCCAAAGCCAATGGGATTCTATCCGGGTTCTGGATCGCTCTGATGGCCTCGCGGCTCGGCACAGGTGTCAAAGAGATCATAACCCCGGAGAACGGAGCGACCGCAATTATGCTCCTGGCTCTCGTGGCCACGATTGCTATCGGGATTATGGTTGTAGCTAAGAGCAAGGCTCTGGCAGGCATAACGGTTTTGGTTACGGGCCTGGCTTTCGGCCCGATATTCCCCACTGTTGTCGGCGTAACTTTCTCGAAAACAGCTCCGGAGCTTCACGGCAGCGTGTTCGCGATTATTTTCGCGATCGGCCTTCTCGGGGCGAGCACAATCCCTGCGGCAATCGGCATCTATTCCAAGGGCAAGACCATTCAGAAAAGTCTCATTATCGCCGCGGTGGCGGCCCTGGTGCTCACCCTGGTCGCATTTCTTATGGGCCGTATTTAGCAATGTTCCTGTTAATCGATAGGGCAGGAAAAACCTCAAAAACCGCAGGGGTGCACTGTGAGCTGTCCCTGTAGGATTTTGTAAAATGGCAAGTTTCTATTTTAATTATTTCCTTGGAGTGCCGACTATGCTGAAGCGGAGAAATTTCCTGATCAAAAGTTCCCTGGCCCTGGCCGCTGCCGCCTCGCTCCCCCTGGGCGGGGAGGCATGCGCCGCAGAGCCCAGGCACAAGTTCAAGCTCAAATACGCTCCCAACCTGGGGCTGATGGGGAATATCGAGGATCCGGTCGACCGGCTGGATGCCTATGCGGATTTCGGCTTCAAGGCCTTTGAGTTCAACGGGCTGATGAGCTGGGAGCCGGCGCGGGCCGAAAAGCTCAAGGCCAGGATGGATAAGCTGGGCCTGGACATGGGGGTCTTTGTAGCCAATCCCTCGGGCTGGAACAAGTCCGGGATGGTGGACCCCGAGCAGCGGCCCGCCTATCTCGAGGAAGTGAAAAAGGCCGTGACCTATTACAAGATAATGGGCAACAAGTGCTGCACAGTGATAACCGGTATGGAGATACCCGGAGTTTACAGGGGGAAACAGACGGTGAACGTGATTGAGAGCCTCAAGCGGTCAGCGGACATTGTGGCGGACACCGGGCTTATACTGGTGCTCGAGCCGCTCAACCCGTATGTGGACCATGCCGGCTACTTTCTCAACCGCTCGGATGAGGCTTACGAGATCATGAAGGCTGTGGACAGCCCGAATATCAAGATCCTTTTCGACATCTACCATCAGCAGATTACCGAGGGCAACCTGATTAACAATATCCGGGCCTGTTACGACGAGATCGGCTATTTCCAGATTGCCGATGTCCCGGGCAGGCACGAGCCTGGAACCGGCGAGATCAACTACCGCCAGGTTTTCAAGGCCATCCACTCTCTGGGCTACCAGGGTATCCTGGGGCTTGAGCTGAGCGCCTCGATCAAGCAGGACCCCGAGGGGAGCCTCAAGGTTTTCCAGGCCGTCGTGGAGGCGGATAATTTCTAATTGGTCTCCGCTGGAGGGCGGACTTCGATATTTAACGGTACACAAAAAAATCGCCGGGACTCTTGCTGAGCAGTCCCGGCGATTTTACTTTTAAACTCGAATTATTCGCATAATTGAATTTGTTTCTATCCCCAGACTGGGCGGGGCCGGAAAATACTCTCCGCTTCTCCGCTTCCCCGTTTCTCCGTCTCTCCGTTTCTCCGTTTCTCCGCTTCCCCGTTTCCCCGTTTCCCCGTTTCCCCGTTTCTCCGTTTCTCCGCTTCCCCGCTTCCCCGTTTCTCCGTTTCTCCGTTTCCCCGATTCTCCGATTCCCCGTTTCCCCTTATCACCGCCTGCTGGTGTGTTTGACCGGGCGATGGAAGTTCACTCGCTTAATCATGATCCTGAAAGGCTACATTATTGCTCTCCGCCTTTGGATACAGATCGTTGATTTCCCGCTGGATGTCTATGGTAAGCTTGAGGGCGGTGACGATGCGGCAATAGGTACGGATTTCCTCAAACTCAAGCCGTCTTTCCTGACGGTCTTTCAGCCATTTTTCGCATACCTGGTAGCCGCCGACCTGGTATTTCCAGACAGCTTCGGTGACTGGAGCGAAGTACTGGGTTGGGTTGATGTAAACGCGCTCTTGACTTAATTCGTAACGCAGGCCTGCTTTCATGCCTTTATCTATGCGGCTTTCGCCCGCGCCCTCGAAACGGCAGGATGGCTGGTCCAGCTCGGAAGATTTCAAGAGGTGCAAAGCGGTTAGCCGCTCACCGAGCGCCGCAAGCGCAACAAACAGCCTTGCGTCAGCCGTAAAGGGGATCCGCGGGAAGTCCAGGCGCAGAAACTCGGCATACTTCTCGCGGTACGCAGGAGCGTAGAGCACGGCATAGACATAGTGGAAAATTTCTTCCGGCGAGGGTTCGCGGCCATACGCCTGGGCCAGCGCCGCCACCACCTTCGGATTAAGGTTAGGCCGCCGCGCCAAATGCTCATGGGGGGTAAAAAGATCTACCCGGGCGGCGGAGGGGTAGAGGTAGAGAGGGAAGTGGTAGTCGATGGTTTTAAGCGACACGGCCACGTGATCGGAAATGACACTGCACACGAAGGCGTGTTTCCAAGAACCCATATGCTCTACTCTCTTTGGCGTGATTAGCGCAAGATTCTCCCCGGCCAGCATGTGTTGCATGACCTTCTGGCGCCCGAGTTCGATCGCATGGTAGTGATAAAAAACCCAGCGCATATCAAAAGGCCGAGAAAGGTATTTTAAGATTTTTTCTTCCCAATAAACGTCTTCTTCGACTTTTTTGCGCTTCTCGGTCATTTTCCAGTCACGGGTATCCTTCAGCTTTAGAGCGATACGCACGAAATCGTCGGTGAAGCTGCGGTCCAGGAACTGGCGAATGCGCCTTTTTAACGCTTCGCGGTCGAAATCGAAGACGAAGTGGTCCCTATGGGTTTTGATGCCTGTAGAATTAACTACGAATATTTCTGGCACGAGAGGCCAGCGTTCGTACAAGTCCAAACCTTTGGTTGTCTGCGGCACGAACAGGTAAAACCCTGATTTTGGGGCGAGTTCCTGCCATTCTGTAGCTGTGATAGTGTGCTTTGAAAGCCATTCGTATTTTTGCTCGCGCAGCCCCCATAGCGCGGCATGGCTAGCAACGGCGTCATTTTTATGTTGCCCGCCGCGCTTGATGAAGAAGGCGATGGCGACACCCTGCCGGATATCGAAGACGTTTTGGTCAGGACTGCCATCCGGGCAGGTCTCTTTCTTCAGCGAATTGCCGTGCAGATCAAGGATAAAAATGTCGTCAAAAGTCTGCATCAAGCTTTGCCTCATGCCCCGGAAGGTAGGGTTGTCGAGATAGCCGTGGTTGGTAATCATGCCGACAACGCCGCATCCGGCCTGCTCGATCTTCCACTGGGCAAAGCGCAGGAATTTCACATAGTCATCATACAGCGCTTTAGGATTTCTCTCACCCAGCGGCTTCCCGTCAACCTGCATGTAATCGCTAATCTTTTCCACTATCCACTTGCCCTTGTTTGTGGAGTTGACAGAGTACGGCGGGTTTCCGAGGATGACGAGGATGGGCGTCTGTTTTTTTACCTCTCCAGCGAGATGGGATTCCTCGGCCAGGGCGGAGAAGCCGGGCAAGTGGCTCTGCTCCAGTTCCTCAAAGTATAGGGTGTTGGTAAGGTAGAAGGGCAAACGCTCGTTGTCGGTTAGCCGGTGGCCGAGCTCTTCAAGGAAGAAGCCCATTTTGAGGTGCCCGACTGCGTAAGGGGACATCATCAGCTCGAAGGCGTAGAAGTTTTTCAGAATGTGCCGCCGGATGAAGTCCTCCCTGGCCCCGGCGCCGTACTTGGCTGCAAACTCGCGGACAGCCTCCTGCGCGGCGCGGGCAACGAAAGTCATTGTGCCAGCCGCGGGGTCGAGCAGTGTCACGCCGGGGTCGGCAAGCCCGTCCGGTTTATTGAACTCGGTTTTGAGGAGTTTGTGGAGGGAGCGGACGATGTAAGAGACCACGGGTTCCGGCGTATAGTAAACCCCCCGGCGCTCGCGCTCGGCAGGGTCGTACTGGGCCAGGAAGGTCTCATAGAAGTGGACAATGGGATCGCTGCCCTTGCCCTCTCGGTAATAGCGGTTGAGAATGCTAGGCGCGTCGGCCACGGCCAGTACTTCGGCGATGTCATCCACGCACCAGGCGAGCTGTTCGGGTAAATCCTCGAGAGAGATGAAGCGGAACAGGTCGCGCAGCACCCCGATGGTTCGCGGGATGTTGTCGAAGGCCGCGCGGCGGCTGAAGCTTTCCCCGGCCCGCGTGCGGGCGGAGAACAGGCCGTAGGTGATAGTCTGGGCGAAGAGATCGGCAAAGTCTTCGGGGGTCAATGTGCCGATCAGGTATGTCTGAAAAGCCTCGAAGAAGCCGGTGAGGGCGCCGGGCGAGTCCCGTTCCTCTTGCAGCCGCTGGGCCAGGATATCGCGCAGGAAGCGTGTGCGCTTGGCTAGTTCTACAGCGAGATACTCCGCCGTGAACGCCTGTGGAAGGGAAAAGCCCAGAAAGCGGTCGAGCAGGGCGTAGAGTTCGCCGGTCTTCTCGACTGGCGGGGTTGTTCGCAGCCGGTTCAGGACCAGCGGCCGGGCGCCGAGAACCGTCTCCACGCATTCGCCGTTGCGGTACAGCCGGAATTCGAGAAAGTTGGTCAGGATGAGGTTGGGGAAGGTGGAGCGGTAGCGCCGGAGTTGTTCGGAATCCTCGATGAGGTCCAGTCTTTCTTCAGTCGGTTTCTTTGCTTCGATATAGCCTACGATGCGGTCGGTTCCGTTCCAAAGTCGGAAGTCCGGATTTCCGGCATCGGTTGGCTTGGGAAGTGTCGTGACATGGATCTGCTCCCGTCCGCTCGCCTGCGCCACTTCGTTGAGCATGTCGGCCAGCGCCTGGTAAAAGCTCTCCTCTCGCGCGTCCCCCTGGAGCGCCACTTCAGTTAGATTTCTTAGGTATTCCGTGAAGAGGGTCTTAATGTTCATCTGGCATTTCTCGTGTTGCCCTTTGTCTCTTTAAATATTTACCAGATAATCCCGCTTTCAGGGTTTCGTTTCATTAGAATACTCATCGGGCAACTCCGTAACATGGTTTTTCCGGCGAGGGTATTGTAAAAATATAGCTTTTTCCTTTGCCTCGGAAAAGCTTTATCATTAACTTGTCAAAAAATTTTTACAAAATTATACGATATTTTTAAAATTTTAGCAGGTTAAGGGATTAAATTTTTACTTTCGACCGGAAGATGAGAATAACCTTTGCTTTGTTGATCTGTGCCTTTGGGTTTACGGGTTGCCGCTTTCTCCATGCTGCAGAGAATATCTGGGTCCAGAGGATGGATTACGGATTTGATTGGACAGCGACAGAGGAATTGTCTTTCAGGAGCAATTTTTCGATGCGTTTCCAGGACGGGCTGCAGGACTTTTATCATTTCGTATGGGATGCAGGCCCGGTATTCTATCTCTCGGAGAGGATTGAAGTTCCCCTTGTATTGAGATTGGAAGAGAGGAAAGCCGGCAGCCAGTGGCGCAGGCAAGAGACTTTACTGATCGATCCGAAAGTTACCTTTTACCAATCGCCCGGCTGGAAATTCGACTTGCGTAACAGGCTTCAGGTCCAGGTTTCAGATCCTGAGCTGCTTTATCTGAGGATTCTTCCCAAAGCCACACGCAGCTTTCACTGGAACAGGCATAAAATAGACTACTTTATCGGCAACGACTTCTATGTGATTTTAAGCAAATACTTACGCAGACAGCATACACGCTGTAACTACTTTATAACTGGATTCAGCTTTTCCCTGAATGCCACGACAGACCTCGAGCCCTGTTACAAGCTCTTTTCCATGAGGAACGGAGCAGGCGAGTCATGGAGACACTATCATCAGAGCTGCATTGCGCTGAGTCTCAAGCTTTAGGAAAACATACAGTTATTTTTAATAAACCGGTCCGGTGAGACTCTTTCTTCCAAGTCTTACTCTGTATAATCACCCGCTCACTGAGATTTGACAAACATTCAGGGGCTTTTTTCTCCCCGGCGAATCCCGCTTTCAAGAGCAATTGAAATGGGCAGTCCTGGTCGACAGCCCTCAGGCTTTTCAGCTTGCCGGCACATATTCTGTCCGTGCGATTTCGATTTGCCCCTCCTTGACATCCAGGAAAGGTTCCCCGCCTTTGACTCCCACGGTGCCGAAGCCTGTAGCGGTCGAGATAAAGCTTTTAAAGTCACCTTTTATAGAAGGCTTCATATAGAGGGTCTTTTCCACGGCGTCGTAGCGGACTCCGGTCAGCCCCTGGAGCAGGGCATAGGAGGCCATGGCCCTGGCATACCAGTGGCCGCACTCGTATTCGTTGAACGGGTTGCGCACCCTGCCGTCGTAGCGGTCCCTGGCCACTCGCACTATCTCCAGGCCTTCCTCGATAAGCCCCTCGAGCATCAGGTGGCTTGCCACCTGGTACTCGATCCCGGTCCAGACTTCATCGGAATAGACAAAAGGCAGGGTAAGTTTGCCGCCTTTGGGCCAGGAACAAAGGAGCAGGCCTCCCTCTTTTCCCAATGCATAAGAGGGGCGCTGGGGATTGGCGTGTTCGGAGAGGTCTTTTTTCAGGTTGTACTTGTGAACTGACCTGAGGTGGCTTTTTAGTTTCTCCAGGTCAAGGATCTTGCCCACACCGCAGACCTCAGCGATCCAGGCCCCAAGCACTCCATCTGAGAGGCAGCCTTTGCCGTACTGGTATTTGGGGCCTTCTTTTTTAAGCAGCTCGATCGCTTCGGGTGAGTAATCATAACCTTCCGGCGGTTTTTCCACTGGGGAAGGGGTTTTCAGGCCTTCCCACTGGATTTTCTGAATGAAGTACTCGCCGTCGAAAAGCTCCTCTTCCAGGTACTTGCGCCCTTTTTTGTAGAGCGAGGAGTAGAGGGAGACATTCTTGCCCAGGGCTTTGCCCATTAGAGCGGCGGCCCGGAGCGCGCCGAGGTAAAAGCTCGAGCACATCCCGTCAGGGCCCCAGAACTCAATGTCGTAGGTGTTGTGGTGCGGCTCTTCGAGCACTCCCTTATGTCTCGGGTCCCAGGTTTCGATACAGAAGTCGAGCGACTGTTTCACCCTGGGCCAGTACTTGGCGAGCCAGCTTTTGTCCCCGCTTATTCTCCACTCGCGAAAGACTTTCATGATCCCGCCGAGCTGGCCGTCTGAGGCGGCGTGGAACTCGTGCGTGGTGGGACGGATCGGCAGGGAGGCGCGGAAAGTCTGGTGCCCTTTTTCATCCTGGTCTACAAAGAACTCGGTGGACCTCAGGCTGCGCTCGAGCTCCGGGAAAAGATTGGGAATGGCCTGGGCATAGTTCCAGACATGGGTGCAGGAGCCGCGGCAGCAGCCGGAGTCATCCGAGCAGCCTTCCCAGCACCAGAGCTTGCCGTCGGCCTGGCGCATCACCGTGGGCGATTTGAGGATAGTGAGATTGGCAGCCACGGCTTCGATCACCTCAGGCGGCAGGGTGCTGTCATAGAAGCAGTCGCTGAACAGGAGACTCTCCTCTCGCAGGCGATGGTATTTCTCCCGCCAGTACCCGTTAAGGGAATCGATATCCGGAAACTTTCCGGCGTACCAGGGTTTATAGTTCGAGACACAGCCCTCTGCCTGGCAGCAGCTCCCCTTTTCATCGCCCTCCTCGCATTTGAGTTCAGGTCCCAGGCGAAGGTTGCTTTGGGGGACATGCCACGAAAGGCGCAGCGCGATCTTTTTCTCCTGGCCCGGTTCCAGGCTGAAAGGGACGCAGATACTGGCGCCGGGGCTCGGCTCGCCGTCCGTATAAGGCGGGTTCTCAATCACAGCGCCTTCCGCGACATTTTTCCAGGCGATAGTCAGCGGGTCCCACCAGTCGCCGCGGAACCAGCGGCAGTTGACTTTGGCCTCTGTGTCATCCACAGCGGCACAGAAAGCCCCCTGCTGCCAGGGTTTTTCTTTCGAGCCTCCCTGCCAGAGAATAAAACCTCCCTGTGCGGCGCGGACCTCGTTTTCAGTCTTTTTTTCAGTGACCATGAAATTTCTGGCGTTGAACGAAAAAACAGCCTCCAATGTATCGTCTGTGGGATTTTTAAAAGTATACTCGATCGCCGCTGCAGACAGGCTTGAGTTGTCTGCCTCTTGCGGGATAAAAGGACTCCAGGCCTCGATAGAGACCCTGAGCGGCGTCTTGTCATCCTCCAGATCCACATTGGCAAAGGGGAAGCGCGCTTTGAACCCGGCTTTGGCGAATCTCGGCAGTCCGTAACTTTTACCTGATGCTCCGTTTCCGGTATCCGGGCTGCCGAAAATCTTCCAGCGCTGAACTGGTCCTTCGAGCACCCGTGCTATATTCGGCGCGCCTTTGATACAGACAGCGGCAAACACCAGGGGTTCGTTGAAAATATCCGGCTCGTTGCGCAAGGAAAAATGAGACAGGGCTCCCGTGCCCTCAAGGCAGATCATGCCCGCTCCCATGCCCCCGAGGGGAAAGGCCACGCGGTTGAGACAGTCGCCTGTATAGGAGCCGTTGTATGGGTGTTCCTTACCCTTGCCGGCTTTGTCAGGGGCATCGGAACTGCCGGGAGGCGCGGAGCTTTCGGCAGCCGATACTGAAAAAAGGGCTGCCCCTACAGCCGCCCCGCTGACTGTTTCCTTGACAAAACTTCTGCGTTTCATGGCTGTTTTTTCCTTAAGGTCATGGTTTAAAGGAAAAGAAGAAAATGTTTTTAAAGTTGTAACCTCGAATGAGAAAAATGTCAATAGGTTATTCTCGGAGAGATAAGCCTATACAGACATTCAGGCAACCGGAACTCAGGGCCTTTGCCGGACAGGAAAGTTATAATCCGCTTTGAGCGACCTGCAGGACAAAGTTGACATAGGCGGCAGGCCGGGTCTAAAATAAAGGGTTAAAATATGGCGCGGCAAGCCGTGAAAGCAAAATTTCAACCCCGGAAGGGCCAAATGCCAGAGAAGCCACTTTTTGAAAGCCTTATAGCCGAAGTGAAAAAGCTGCTGGCTAGCAGCCTTGAACCCGTCAAGCTGCTCGCGGAGGTTTGCTGGCTCCTTAAAGAGCGCGTTCCATATTACGACTGGGTGGGTTTTTACCTGGCAGGAGGCGAAAGAGAGCTTGTGCTGGGACCTTATGAGGGTGATCCTACGGAGCACGTGCATATCGGGTTCGGCAGGGGAATCTGCGGCCAGGCAGCGGAAAAAGGGGAAACATTTCTCGTTCAAGATGTCTCGGCAGAGGAAAACTATCTCTCCTGCAGCCCTCTGGTAAAAGCCGAGATCGTAGTGCCGATTTTCAAAGACGGCGCCATTGTGGGCGAACTGGACATAGATTCGCACGAGCTTGCGCCGTTCAGCCCGGAGGACAGAGCATTTCTTGAGGAGCTCTGCCGGATGCTGGCGGTGATTTTTTAGCTGGAATGGGAGCCTGGAGGAACCTTTGAACAGGTCAATATACTATAGGGGGGAGTACTACTACAGGGAGCATTAAATAGTTTCCATTTATATTTTTTTTATATGCTTTAGCCTTGGTTATTAATATAAGTTGAGTAAACAGGTATGATTTGCCAGATTTCGATTCTTACATTTAAGGCGCCGGCGACTTACTTTGCCTGACAAAGATTGAAATACCTCGAGATAAAAGCTTCTACAACTGCCGAAAAGAGGTTTTAGTGCAGCTACCTGGGATGATAAAGCCATCCCAGGTGAAATTAGAGGCCATAAGAAGCCCTGAAGTCCGAGGACCCTGTTTCTGGAGCGTGTAGAAGACAAGTAATTTCCATCATTGTCATATTAGATGTACAACGCCCAGGCAGGCCTTTGCGCAGCATTATCGCGCCAGGCGAGCTTGGCGAAGCGGAGTAAAGGACTTAAATGCCAGGATTAACTTTTGTTTCTTTTGGTTACAAAAGAAATGGTTTTGCTTCTTTTGCCATCAAAAGAAGAATAAAATTTTTACGGACAGATGCAAACAATTTTATAACCTGAGTAGTAATTTATCGTCCTCATCAATCACGGTTTGTGTTAAATTCGAACTCTGGATCCGGCTTTCCAGGTTAAATGAATTCTTTTGTCTTTAAAAAAAGGGGATCTGTGGTGCTAAGAAGCATGATCGTTCTGGCCGCCCTCTGTGTGTTTATCTTCTCCGCTCTTTACGCCGGAAAGCCGGAGACACCGAAAGTCGAGCGGGTCAAACCGCTCTCGCCCGACCCGCTTAAAGCTTTGCCTGATGTATATTTCTATGAGAACCTCGAAACGATCAAAAATCTGAAAGAGAGTTTCCATGATATCGGGTCCTCAGATGAAAGATTTCGTATCAGCAAGACAGATGCTTTCAGCGGCAGGCAGGCTATCGAGCAGACCTATATTCCGATTTCCGAGATGACCGGTGACCCGGGCGATGCGGGGTGGTGCTGGCGGTTTTTCGGAGACAGTCCGATGTATGTTTCCAGCATCCCGGAGGAGCAGCGCAAGCCCTATACTACGGTGGTGGCCCGCTGGTACCACAAGTTCCAGGAGGGCTTCCAGCCCAGGGATGGTTTATATTACCCTAACAAGATGGCGCGGATGCGGTGTTTCGGCTATGGCGACTGGAACTCCCTTTACACAGTGCTTTTCTGGATCGGGGGGGAGGATGGGCATATTTCCATAGAGCGCCATACCCTGGCTCCAGGCGTGCACAGGGAGTGGCAGCCTAACCATGAGGCGAACTTCATATTCTCGAATCCTGAGAATATCGGCCGCTGGATACATTATGAGCTGCGGGTGAGCCTCGGGGAGGGAGCGCGCTCGGACCGCATCCAGGCCTGGGCGGACGGCGTGTTGATCTGCGATGTGGCAGGTGACGATCTGGCCGGCGGCTACAGGGACCTGACCTTGAACGGCATGAGCTGGGACTGCTACTGGAACGGCGGCAGCCCGGCGACCCAGTCCCGCTTTTACGACGACCTGGTACTCTCTACCGAGCCGGTCGGCCCGGCGCGCACCGGATTCAACCCGGTGATCTGCAAGTCCGCTTTCTCGAGCCCGGACCAGGAAGCTCTCCAGGCCGGCTGGGAAGCGGATGTGGCCCAAGGCCGCCAGAAAGAGCTCGAGATCGACGGCGTGGTCGACGGGGTAGTCACCAGATACAAGCCCCAGGAGTTCGAATACTCCACTGTCTGGCAGGGCAGGATTGCGGGTGATACTAACGAGGTTACGGTCGATACAGCCTGGGGCGAGTTCGTGGGCCCGCTCAAGGGCAAAGACCGGCTGGCTCCCAATACCCTGCACTTCGTGCGGGTCCGCCAGCAGGACAACACAGGCAACTGGTCAGACTGGTCCGGCTGGCACTCCGGGTTCGCCACCACCTGGGCCGAGGGGACCCCGGCTGAGGAAATGGGCCTGCCGGAGGGTTATCTCAAGGAAGCTCGGGCCGCTGTCCTGCAGCCTGACTCGACCGCTCCTGTGATCAGGGAGACCCTGAGGTGGCGGGACACTCCGGATACCACCGGTCCATACACAATTACCGCTTCAGTAACAGAGGAAAACCTGCTGGATGTCTATCTGTATTACCGCATACAGGGAGAGGAAGAGTATTCAAGAGTCAGGATGGAAGAGAAGGATGGAGCTTTCTCGGCCCGGATACCCGGGCAAAGTAATGGCACGACAATCCAGTATTATATCAGGGCCAGGGATTTCCAATGGAACTATACTTATGATCCGCCGGATTTCGAGACTGAGCCTTACGGTTTCAGGGTGGACCGGAACGCGTTATCCTGTGATTTCAACAGAGACGGCCGGGTTAATATTGTCGATGTGGTGGCCTTCCTGATCGCCGGGCTCCGGGAACCTGACAACCCGGCCCTGGATTACGACGGTGACGGCAGTTTCAGCCTCTCGGACCCGATCGCCATGCTCCGGGACATTTTGGAAGGCAGATTCACTCATCTGCTGGCGCAGGCATCCTTATAGAAGACTTGAGCCTTTTTCCCCCGGAGCGGAAAAATCAGATTTCGATGAGCAAAATTTCCTTTGGTAAACCTTTAATATATGAAACCTTTGAAAAATGTAATCTTTTACTCAAAGAATATTGTTTGTGTTTTTATAAGGCTATAATAATCAATATGTTATTGTAGGGGCGGGTTTCAAACCCGCCCCTACATGTAACATTTTATCCTTTTACCTGGGATTTTTTCAAAGGTCTCTATATGTAATTTATCCTCTCTGTTTTGTGATTTTTTTCTGTAGAGAATCCCGCCAATTAATCAAGCACGGCTGTCCTCGTTAGGACAGCCGTGCCTGGGTCCTGCGATTAGCGAAATCTCCTGTCCGCTCAGCCCAGAATAGCTTTCAGATCCTGCTCCGGCGTGCTTATCGGCATGATATTGAAATTCTCGACCAGCACTTTCAGCACGTTTGGGCCGATAAACGCCGGCAGCGAAGGCCCCAGGCGAATGTTCCTGATCCCCAGGTGCAGCAGCGAGAGCAGGATGCAGACCGCTTTCTGCTCGTACCAGCTCAAGACCAGGGACAGCGGCAGGTCGTTGACCCCGCACTCGAAAGCCCGGGCCAGGGCCACGGCGATCTGGATCGCCGAGTAGGCATCGTTACACTGACCCACATCCAGCAGCCGGGGAATGCCCTCGACTGCGCCGAATTCGAGCTTGTTGAACCTGTACTTGCCGCAGGCCAGTGTCAGGATGACACAGTCCTCGGGCACCATCCGGGCCAGATCGGTGTAGTAGTTCCGGCCGGGCTTGGCGCCGTCACAGCCCCCGATCAGGAAGAAGTGGCGGATCTTGCCTTGTTTGACTGCCTCGATCACCTTGCCGGCCACGCCCAGGACCGCGTTGCGTCCGAACCCGACAGTAATGTAATGGGGCTCTTCATCCTCCTCAAAGCCCGGAGCCGCCAGGGCCGCCTCGATTACCGGCGAAAAGTCGCGATTTTCGATATGCTTCACACCAGGCCAGCCTACCAGGCCGCAGGTGAAAATCCGGTCTTTGTAACTCTCCTTGGGCCTTTGAATGCAGTTGGTGGTCATCAGGATCGCCCCGGGAAACTTATCGAACTCTCTGGCCTGGTCCTGCCAGGCCCCGCCGTAGTTGCCCGCCAGGTGCCTGTACTTTTTCAATCCCGGGTAGCCGTGGCAGGGCAGCATCTCCCCGTGGGTATAAATATTGATACCTTTGCCCTCTGTTTGTCTGAGCAGCTCATCCAGGTCTTTCAGGTCGTGGCCGGAGACACAGATACACTTGCCCTTGAACGGGGTGACGCGGACTTTCGTAGGCTCGGGATGCCCGTATGCGCCGGTGTTGGCTTGATCAAGCAAGCCCATGACTTTCAGGTTCACCTCACCGACCTTCAGGGTCATCTTTACCAGCTCGTCCAGGTCCGTGGGGTTCCCGGCCAGGAAATCCAGCGCCTCGTGGAAAAAAGCGTATACCTCCTCGTCCTCTGCGCCGAGGATAAAGGCGTGGTCCGCATAGGAGGCCATGCCTTTCAGACCGTAAGCAATCAGCTCCTCAAGGCCTGCGACATCGTTTCCGAAAGCCTCCAGGCGCTTTTCAATGGTCACCTCCTCTCCCTGGCGGATCAGGTCGTCCATATTGTCCGCGGGCCGCCACTGGGCCGGACCGCTGAGAGTTTCAGGCTCCTTCCCTGCCCGGCGGCAGGCGTTCTCGTACATTTCCCTGGCCCGGTCTTTCAGCTCAGCCCCCCGGCGGATGACTGCCGCCACTGCCTGCGGGTCGAAATTGACATTCGTAACAGTGGTAAACAGCGCCTCGAGGATAAAACTGTCGATTTCTCGATCCCTGGCCCCGAGCTCGCGGGCCCGGCGGGCATACTGAGCGATACCCTTGGCAGCGTGAACCAGAAGGTCCTGCAGGGCCGCAGTCTCAGGATCCTTGCCGCATACCCCGTGGGCCGTGCACCCAGTGCCCCTGGCTGTCTGTTCGCATTGAAAGCAGAACATGCCCATTGTGTTTCTCCTTTCTACCTTAGTATATGGACTCTGGATAAAACTGTAATCAATAATAAAAGATTTTTTTAATTTTAAAACACTTGCTGACCTTGAAACACCCAGGCTTTTTCAGGCCTTCGACAAATCACGAATTCCGCATAAACAACCCCGCAGGAAGAGAGTCAGACCATTTCCCGGTCAGGATTAATTATGATGATATTAAGATTTTTTATCTTATTTAACCTCAAAAAGTTAAAACCTGCCTCAGCACCCTTTAATTCCGGCACTGATCAGCTGATCCAGCCTTGTCGAATTCAAAAAGCCCAGGTACTTATCCCTGACCTCGCCCCACAGCGGATGCAAAGGGCAGGGTTTGTTTTCATCGCACGCTCGGGAGCCGAGGATACAGTTGTCGACCCGCTCGAGATTCTCGATCGGATCGAGAATGCCATATAGGGTAATCTCTCTTGCCGGGGCCTTGAGCCGGAACCCGCCCTGCCGCCCTCTCTGCGATTGGAGAATGCCCTTACGCGCCAGCATTAAGAGTATTTTCGAGAGATACTGCTGCGGAATCCCGAGCTCGCTGCTGATTTCACGTGCCAGCCGGTATCGGCTGTCCTGAAAGCCGGCCAGGAAAACCATTGCCCGGATGGCATATTGTCCTGTTTGAGAAATCATGATAACATTATCCTTTTATCTTTTTATGAATATACAGTTCTTTTTCCAGGTTGTCAAGGGTTCAGTTGTTTCCGGATGAAAAAAGATGATTTGGAGGCCTTGCGCCGGCGGGTTTTCAATCCGGGTGTGATTTCCAGAGGCTGGCGGACCGGAAACAGTTTTACAACAGGTTCTGAATAAAGGCCCTCGTCTGTTCCGCTACCGGTTTGTATCGGTATCCCAAGTCTTCCGCCCCACAGTTTCCAGCAGGGGCTGTTTGTCCTCTAACAGGTCATAACCCAGGGCCCAGATCATCACTCCCCGCAATTTGCTGACCCTGGCATAATCGCATTTAAGAGCAATGGATTTAGGGTTGTCAAAGGTTATCAGTTGTGTCCCCTGATCATCGGTCATGTAAGGCACCAGAGAAACCGTATCCCAATGATAGTTCCACCCGCCCCCGGCGAATTTCAAAATAGTTTCATTGTAGCCGATATACCTGCCCCCATCGCTGGGCCCGTTAATATGTGCGGCATTAAGCAGAAAACCGTAAAACGGCAGCCCGAGGAGCAGCTTTTCAGGCGGGATGCCTATATCTTTCATGAGATACTGGATGCCGGTGTGGTCCGATCCCGATTCTATGGAATACAGCGGCGCGTTATGTCCCGCGCGGGAGCTCCAGTGGCCGTGGAAATCGTAAGTCATCACATTGAACCAGTCCAATTGATTTTTAAGCTTCTCGTAATCGAAAATCTTGTCCGAGTCCAGATTCGCCGAATTGGCCATGGTGATAAGAAACGGCCGGCCCAGTTTGTTTGTCGCCTGTCGGAGCTCAGTGACCAGGGTCGCGTGATCGGCCCGCTGGACCGAATCGCGGGGATACTCCCAGTCAAAATCTATCCCGTCGTAGCCGTGTCGCCCGCAGAATTCTATCAGGTTCTTGATAAACCTGGCACGTAATTTCCGATCCGCGGCCACAGGGGCAAAACTCTCCACAGCCTTGCCCCCTCCGCCACCGCCTACAGAGACCAGTATTTTCCTGCCAGCTTTATGGACTGCTTCAACCAGCTCTGGATAAAGGAAATTTTCCCTGTAAAAAATGCTTCCATCCGCATCAGGCATGATAAACGCATGGCAGATATGGGTCAGGATGGTGAAATTCAGGTTTTCAGCAGGGAGACGATCCTTTACCCCTGCCGGATAATATCCCAGCACAAAACGTTCCTCTGCTCTGGCAGGAGAGATCGAGGCAGTTATGATAATACTCAATATAATTATAAGTGCTTGTTTTTTAAAGAATGTTTCTGCGCGCATTAACTCCTCCAGACATAGAAAGTTGTACCATTTGCCCATAGAGTTTAAAACCAGCCTTCTCAATACCAGAAGGTAATATGCTTGTTTAAGTCCGGGTGGGATTCGCTGATCTTGATTACCTGGGGGTAGCTACGGCTTTATTGTACTTCCTCCTTTCCCTTTCGGACTCAGGCTCGAACCTCAAGAACGTTCCTCGAGCTTTTTCACCAGCAGCTTGATCTGTTCGGCTTTCTCCCTGGGCACAATCAGGGTGCGATCGCCTGCGCGCACCACAATCAGGTTATCGACCCCGACCAGGGCCACGGTTTCCTGCTCATTTTCGCAGAAAATCAGGTTGTCCTTAGCCTGAATGGTCTCGAGCTTCCCGCGGTGAGCGTTTCCTGCTTCGTCCTTGTCCATGAACTCTTCCAGGGCGAGCCACCCTCCGACATCGTTCCAGTAAAAGCCAGCCGCTACCATGCGCGCCTTTTTTGCCCCCTCCATCACCCCGAAATCAATCGAGGTGGCCTGAAGCCTCTCGAACGCCCCGGCCAAGGCCCGCTCCCAGCCGGAGGCGCCCTCGCTCTCGACCGCGGGCCTGAGACAGCGCAGGTGGTCCGGCAACTGCCTTTCGAGCTCCCCTAAAATCGTGCTGACACTCCAGACAAACATCCCGCTGTTCCAGTAGAAGCGCCCGGAACCGATATATTTTCCGGCTGTGGCCTCATCCGGTTTCTCAACAAACCGCAGGAGCTCGTAATGCTCGATACCTTCATCCCCTCCAGCTCTTTCTCCCCTTTCCAGATAACCGTAGCAGGTCGCCGGGTAAGTGGGCCGGATGCCGAATGTGTAAAGCGCATCTTCTCCCGCCGCAGCTTGCGCGGCTGAAAGCAGGGTCCGCTGGAACAGGTCCACAGGCTTTATCAGGTGGTCCGCTGTCAGAATGATCATCACCGGATTACCGTAGCGCCTGCGGCAGATCAGCGCGGCCAGGGCCACTGCTGCAGCCGTATCCCTGCGCAGCGGCTCCCCGATAACGTTCTCCCCGGGCAGCCGGGGGAGTTGCTCCGCCACAGGGGAAACCAGTGCCCGGTTGGTCAAAACCAGTATCCGCTCATCAGGCACAAAACCCGCCACCCTGTCGTAGCTTTGCTGGAGAAGGCTGCGCTCGCCGAAAAGGTGCAGTAACTGCTTTGGCTTGCCGGCAGTAGAAAGCGGCCAGAAACGGGTTCCTGCGCCGCCTGCCATAATCACTACCACGATATCGGGATTGTCTGAGTTCATGGCCAGGTTCCCTCGTTTTTCGAGTATTACCATCTTCCGCGTAAAGAAGTTAAGCGGTTTGTTACATTGTAAAATAATTGACAGGTATAATCAAGCACGCCCTCACTCTATTCCACTTGCCAAATTGCGATAAAATTCGCTAATTTAATCACAAGCAAAATAATATGTTAAATCTCTACAGGTAAGAGGAAAAGATTACGCAAGCGGTTGAAAAAAGCGGTGCTCGAATTTCGCTGCGGGTGCTGATGGTGACCGGGGCCTATTTTCCGGAAATCTCGGGAGCCGGGCTGCAGTGCAGAACACTCATCCGGGCCGCAAAGGGCGACGGCTTCAGTTTCAGCGTGGTTACCACCTGCCTGGACAAGACCCTTCCATTCCGCGACTCTGTCGAGGGCGTGCCGGTCTACCGCCTTCCGGCAGGCGCCAGAGGCCGCTTAGGAACCTTGTGCTGCTGGCTTCCCAAACTTTTCTACCTGTTTTTCAAGGAGCTGCTCCGCGCGGATGTAATTCACCTGCACGGTATAAGCCTGAAAAGCTACTTTTTTCTTACTGTCGGATTTATCTTCAAGAAGCTCGTGCTCCTCAAGATGACCAGCTTAGGGGAAGATGACCCGGCTTATATCAGGCAGCGGAGCCGCTTGAGAGCCTTTTTTTTCAGACTCGCTGACTATTACCTGGCCCCGAGCCCGGCTCTGGAAAAGGCTTACAGGAAACAAGGCTCAAGGCCTGAGCGCCTGTTCTACCTTCCCAATGGGGTCGATACCCGGCGTTTCTGTCCAGTTACGGAAGACGAGAAGCGCGACTTGCGCTCGCAGCTTGGCTTGCCGCCCGATGAGCTGCTGATTATTTTTACGGGCCATTATTCTCTGGACAAGCGCCCGCACTTTCTGGTCGAGGTCTGGAGCGAGCTTAAAATAACCGGAGTGGGTCTGGTTCTTCTTGGCAGCTCTGCTCCAGGGAGCTTCGAAGTCTCACCCGAGGTGGTGAGACGGGTTAATGAGATAGCAGAGAAAAGCCCGCTTCCCGGACACCTGATCACTGTCCAGTATGCCGGGAGGATAGAGGATTATTACCGGGCCGGCGATATTTTTGCCCTGCCCTCTGTGCGCGAAGGGATGCCGAATGCGCTCCTTGAGGCGATGGCCTCCGGGCTGGCCTGCGTGGCCACCAGGCTCGAGGGAATTACCGACATCCTTTTCCGGAAAGAGAACTGCGGCATCCTTTTCCAAGCCGACAGCAGGGAGGAGCTTGGTGAGGCGATTGAAAAACTGGTGGAAGATCCCGCCCTGCGCAAGGAGCTGGGCGCAAAAGCAAGGGCAAAGGTTTGCGCAGATTACGATATCCACCGCCTGGCCCGGAACTACAGGGATTTTGTCTCCCGCGCTGCGCGGGCCTGACATCCCTCCGGGCTGCGGGTAGGGCAGCACGGAAAAACAGACAATTATTCGTTTCTTTAAAATAACCCGGTATGTTAAGGATGGAAAAAATGAGCGCCAAAAAGAAAGATTACCTCAAAGAAACAGTGGAGCATATAGATATCACCGCTTTCAATGTCGTAGATCTGATCGAAGCCATGGGGAAGACTGCTTTTCAGGCCAGGAACCTGGCGCGCGCGGCCCGGATCTACGACATGATGCTCCGCGATCCCGACTGCACGATTATTCTCTGCCTAGCCGGGTCTCTGGTAAGCGCCGGCCTCAAAAAGGTGATCCACACCCTGGTCGCCAGCCGGATGGTGGATGCGATCGTGGCCACCGGCGCAATAATCGTGGACCAGGACTTTTTCGAAGCCCTGGGCTTCAGACATTACCTGGGCACACCCCAGGTGGATGACAACCAGCTCAGAGAGCTGCATATCGACAGGATCTACGATACTTATATCGATGAGGACGAGCTGCGAATCTGCGATGAGACAATCGCCAGGCTTGCCGACAGCCTGCCTGCCCAACCCTACTCCTCGCGCGAGTTTATCCGCGAGATGGGCCGGTATCTGGAGCGCGAGACAGACGCCCGGGACAGTATAGTGCTCGAGGCCTGCCGCCGCGATGTTCCTGTCTTCGTTCCAGCTTTCTCCGATAGCAGTGCCGGGTTCGGCCTGGTGGACCACCAGTGGCGCAATCCCGAGAAACAGGTGAGTATCGACTCGGCGCGGGATTTCCTCGAGCTCGTCAGGCTCAAGATTAAAGCCAGGGAAACCGGACTGCTGATGATCGGCGGCGGGGTGCCGAAAAACTTCGCCCAGGATATAGTGGTGGCCGCGGAAGTCCTGGGCTATGATGTGCCCATGCACAAATACGCAGTGCAGCTCACTGTGGCTGATGAGCGCGACGGGGCACTGAGCGGCTCGACCCTCAAGGAGGCCAGCTCGTGGGGCAAGGTGGATACCGGGTTCGAGCAGATGGTATACGGCGAGGCCACGATCACTTTTCCGCTTGTGGCCGGGTACGCTTACCACAAGCTGGGCTGGGAAACGAGGGCCGAACGCCGCCTGGCACAACAGCTCGAAAAGTCGGCTGTCCAGGCCTGAGCCTCCCAGGTGGAACAAGCCTCTCCCGGGCTATAAACAAAGGATCAAAATGACCGATCACATTTTCGACAAGCACGGCCTGGTCTTGTTTAAAACTTACAAAGTCCGAGCCACGCGCCGGATAAAAAAGATAAATTTCTCCCGCCAGCTTACCTGGGCCGAATATGCCAGGGTGAGAAAAGGGTTCCTGCCGCTTACCACAATGGACAAATGGCTTATTTATCACCGCTCCGGCATGCTTTATTTCTATCGCAGCGGCAACGGCATACTGGTCTACAAGGTCCGGTTCGCTAACCGGGAGCAGGGCTTTGAGGCAATCGAGGCCTGGGTCAACGGTGACCCGGAACAGCTCGATCCCCTGCCCGAAGACTATGAAGGCCGCCTGTTGGGTTACCTGATAGACCGGCTGCTGCTGAACCTTGAGGTGCCTTTCCCGCTGCCCGAGGGCACAGACAGCGAGGAGACAGCCCTTCTTGAGCGCATCTGGATGGGGGACTGCAGAGCTGGCCCGGAAGCTGACTGATGGCTGACCAGTTACTGCTCAGGCCAGATAATTACTACAGGGAGCATTAAATAGTTACCATTTGTATTGTTGTTTATATGCTTCAGCCTTGGTTATTCATAAAAGTCAAGTCAGCAGGAATGATTTACCAGATTTCGATTCTTACATTTAAGGCGCCGGCGACTTACTTTACCTGACAACGGTTGAAATACTCCGGGAGAAAAACTTTTACAACTGCCGAAAGGAGGTTTTAGTGCAGCTACCTGGGATGATAAAGCCATCCCAGGTGAAACTAAAGGCCATAAGAGGCCCTGAAGTCCGGGGACCCTCTTTTTGGAGCGTGTAGAAGGCAAGTAATTTCCATCATTGCCATACTAGATGTACAGCCCCCAGGCAGGCCTTTGCGCAGGCTTCCTGCGCGTAGGCGAGCTTGGCGAAGCGGAGTAAAAGACTAAAGTGCCAGGATTAACTTTTGTTTCTTTTGGTTACAAAAGAAATGGTTTTGCTTCTTTTGCCACCAAAAGAAGAATAAAAATTTCCTTTACGGATGGATGCAAACAATTTTATGACCTGAGTAGTATTTGCATTCTCCCGATTAAGGTTTGTTTTACGCAACATACCGTGGGAGCACAGCATTCCGTGCCCCTCCAGTCGAAAAGGAATATATTCTCTCTGATACCGGTTTTTCTGCACACTTATAAAACTTGCAATTTCAAAAGAGAGAAACATCATTTTTTAAAATAATTTTCGGGAGGCAGAGACAATGAAGATCAGTTTCGAGCCGGTTGACCTGCATACCAGGCATACCTTCAAGATTGCCCGGGAAGAGTTTATCGGTGGAGGGGATGTATTCGGCACTGTGATAGTCAGATTGGAGCACGAAGGTCTCACTGGCTGGGGCGAGGCTGCTCCATTTTTCATTTACGGGGAGAACCAGCGGATTTCCCTGGCCGCGCTGGAGAGTTTTGCCCCGTTTATCAGAAAGTGGAATGATCCCTGGCCAGCCGAACACCTGATGGATGAGCTCGACAGTGTACTCGAGCGCAACTACGCAGCCAAGGCAGCGATCGATATGGCCCTCTATGACATCCAGGGCAAGCTCTGCGGAAAGCCGCTCCACAGTCTCCTGGGTCTCGATCCGGAGTGCACACCGCTATCCACTTTCACTATCGGTATCGACACTCTGGATGTGGTGCGGGAGAAAGTGCGCGAGGTGGTTGATTTTCCGCTGCTTAAAATAAAGGTCGGCGGCCCGGCGGACCTGGAGTGCCTGAAAGTGGTGCGCGAAGAGGCGCCGAGCGCACGCATCAGGGTGGATGCAAACTGCGGCTGGGAACCCCACGAGGCCCTGCGCATGATCGAGAGACTCGTGGATTTTGGTGTGGAGTTTGTCGAGCAGCCGCTGCCCCCGAGCCACGCGGAAGGATTGAAATGGCTTCACGAGAGGAGTCCCCTGCCCCTGATGGCGGATGAGTCATGCGAGCGCCTGGAGCATGTGCCGGCCTGCGCGAAGGTGTTCGACGCGATCAATATCAAACTGGCCAAATGCGGCGGGGTGCGGCACGCCCTGAAAATGATTCATTGCGCCCGGGCGCACGGCCTCAAGGTGATGCTCGGCTGCATGATCGAATCGAGTGTCTGTATCACCGCAGCGGCCCAGATCAGCCCGCTGGTCGATTACGCCGACCTGGACGGCGCAGTCCTGATAGCGGATGACCCTTTTACCGGCATGCAGTTCGAAAAGGGCAGGATGACCTTGCCCGCCGGACCGGGACTCGGTGTCGAGCCGCGCTCCTGAAACAGGATCTGGGTCCGGGCGGTCTCCACAGCTTTTCAGCGTGTTTTTATAAAAAATTCGCTGAGCGGCTGATCAAAAACAGTCTTGCGCAGGTGAAACTCCACCCGGCCTCTGTTCAGGGGAATGCTCTGGGGAGGCCAGGAAAAGGAGCTGACAAAGTTTGCCTCGAGGTTATTGTTAAACAGGTTGTAGACCCCGATTTCCTCAGGGCTTGCGGCGACCAGATATTTTTCCCCGCTGTACTTGCTGTCCCCGAACAGCTCGCTGAATTTCGAGCTTCTGTATCTTTCAGGCTTAGATGAGTCAGAAAGAATGAGAGTGTCCCCGAGCTGGAAGAAATAGCTCTCCCCAAGCTCGAAAATCCTCGTATTCTCTCCCTGATAAACAACCCGCGCTTCCGGATGGGACTTCTCGAAGGATGGGGAGCTTTCGAAATATATTTTATCGAACTGGCTATAACCTCGCAAAAAGGCCTGCCAGCATTCATCGCCGGGCAGGTCGGCCCTGTCGATCCTGTCAGGCGGCTGGGAATCTTTTAAGCCGCTGTATTTGCGGTAGAGACCCAGATAATTCCCGGCGCCGAGCTCTTTGAGCAGGAACAGGTTGTAGAGGCCGCTTGCAGGGTAAGCGAAGCTGGCATCCTGATCGAGAAACTCTTCGCGCCCAAGCAGCGATCCCAGCTCCACAAGCTCCGACCCGAGCAGAAAATACCCCAGGTCAAGGATCACTTCCGGCTCCTTGCCGCCCCTGCCGCCCAGAGCCACGGCAATCCCCTCTTGGAAAAACGGGTGAATCTCAAGAGCACAGTTTTGCAGCTTGCAGTTAACCAGCAGGTGCACCAGCTCGTGGTAATGGCAGGTGAAAGTGGTCACTACATAATCATGGTCCAGGACATACATGCCCCGGATTCTGAAACCGGTAAGCTCCTGGATCTGGTCTTCATCCCGGCACAGCACATAGACTATTTTCCCTTTGCGCAGCCTTTCTTTTTGTTCTGCGGAAAATTCCAGCAATTCGAGCACTGATTCCACAAAGCTGTCCAGCCTGGTTGCAGCGTAGCTGTTAAACGAGAGGCTATCCGAGATATAGAATGAAAAATACCTGCTCTCATCCCTCTGAGAGTTGCGGGTGTGGTAATAAACCGGGGAGACAAGCTTTGAGCCCTTGAAATAGTAATGCCGCTCGTATTGCATCACGGGTATGCGCAGTGCGAGCAGCGCGAAACTATCCGCGAGCTCTTGGATCTCGAACCGGTAACAGGATGAGTCCTTCAGGATCAGGCTTTTTGCCTGCGGAGCGAGATCGTAGCCGATAAGGAACTTGTTCTCGACCCCCGCATAGGAGATAGAAAGGCGCTCCGAGGCAGCGAGCTCCCCGGCCAGACAGAAATCCGCCAGGCGGCTTGATCCGGCGGCGAGCCCGAGAATGAACCGCTCTCCCTCTTCCCGGCTTAATGCCAGGACTCCGGAAGCGAAGAGGAGAAACAAGAGGGAAAAAGTCTTGATAATTTTCGGCAAATGTATCAGGGCTGAACCCTTGGATCAGGGGAAGAATGTATTTAGACCCGGAATAACCATGGAAAAGATCAGGGCCGGGCGGGCCGGCAGGGATGCAAGCTGCTCGAGTGTAGATTGGCGCCCGCCCCTCTCAGCGAAAACATAAGGCACAGCAACCAAAAAGGGCTTTTGTCTTCGCCCGTTCCGTCGGACCTGCTCCCTACATCAGGCTCGAGGGATCCCGGTCCAGGATCAGGCGGCATTGTCCTTTTCGCGGCGGGCTGACCTCCTGGCAGAGATAAGAGCCGAGCTCATCGAGCGCCTCCGGGCATTTACTCTTAAGGATCAGGTGCCTGCGATACCTGCCGCGGAGTTTCTCCAGCGGACATGGGGCCGGCCCGAGCAGAGAAAGATGGCTGGAGAGAGATTTTCTCTCCGCCTGCTCCTTGATCGAATCCGCTGTCTCAGACGCGAAAAGGTCAAGCGTCTTTTCATGCGTGCCGGTAAAAATCACGTTCAAGAGCTCCACATACGGCGGGTATCCCGCATCTTTGCGGATCGAGAGTTCCTGCCTGGCGAAAGTGCTGTAATCATGGGTCACGGCGGCTTGTATCGCCGGGTGAGAGGGATTGAAAGTCTGGATAAACACCTCGCCCCCGCGCTCTCCCCGGCCGGTTCTTCCGGCCACCTGGGCCAGCAGCCCGAATGTTTGCTCGGTGGCGCGGAAATCAGGCAGGTTCATGGAGGTGTCTGCACTGACCACCCCGACCAGGACCACATTCGGGTAATCAAGCCCCTTGGCGATCATCTGCGTGCCCACCAGAATGTGTGTTACGCCAGTGCGCAGGCGCTCGAGTATTTCGTGGTGCGACCATTTGCCGCCGGTGGTGTCGAGGTCCATCCGGTCGACCACCCTGTCCGGGAAATGTTGCTTGAGAATTTTCTCCACCTGCTCTGTGCCCATGCCCATTGATGTGATCCGCGGAGAGTTACAGGCAGAGCAATTTGAGGGGATCTCCTGCTGGCTGCCGCAGTAATGGCAGAGGAGCCTGTTTAAGCGGCGGTGAACCTTGAGCGAGATCTGGCACTGTTTGCAGAGGAAGACATGGCCGCATTCCTCGCAGAGCAAAAAGTTGCTGAACCCCCTTCGGTTGAGAAGCAGGAGTACCTGGCCCTCCGCCTCGACGGCAAAGCCGATCTCCCTGAGCAGGGGGCCGGTAACAAGGGTGCGCTGTTTTTTGGACCATCCCTTGCGCAGGTCGTGGATCCGCACCTCAGGCAGGGGACGGCCCATTACCCGCTCGGGTAGCTCGAGCAATGTATATTCCCCTTTGCGGGCTTTGTAGAAGCTTTCGAGGCTCGGGGTGGCCGAGCCCAGAACCACCGGGCCGCTGGCCTCCTGCATGCGCCTTATCGCCACTTCTCTGGCGTGGTAGCGGGGTGTTGTGTCCGACTGCTTGTAAGTATGCTCGTGTTCCTCATCGATGATGATAATTCCCGGATTCTCGAACGGGGCAAAAACAGCGGAACGCGCTCCCACAGCCACAGAGAAACGCCCCTGGCGAATCTGCCGCCAGATATCGTAGCGCTCTCCATCCGAGAGCCCGCTGTGGAGCACCGCCACCCGGCTGCCGAAAACCGCCCTGAACCGGCCGGTTGTCTGGGGGGTCAATGCAATCTCAGGCACCAGGACAATCGCCTGGCCTCCAGAGGCGAGCACGGGCTGGATCAGTTCCAGATAAACGAGGGTTTTGCCGCTTCCGGTCACCCCGTGGAGAAGAAACACCCCGTGCCTGCCCGGGGAGCCGGCGATCTTTTGGATCGCTTCCTGCTGGGCAGGGGAAGGGGCCGGCTTCTCATAGCCCGGGAACTCGATATTCCGGAAAGGGTCGCGGATATCCTCGATTTTCCATCTTTTGACCAGGCCCTTATTCACCAGGGCTCCTACTACATGGGAGCTGAAACCCATCTGGCCGGTGACATGGCTTGATTCAACCGGATAGGCCATGGATCTGAGAGCCTCGAAGCAGTCCCGCTGGCGCGGGTTTCTCGAGGTGAGCTTCTCAAGAGCCTCGGGACGCGGCTCGGAAACCGCTTCGAGCATGGTGCGCAGCCTGGTCTTGGGAAGCCTGGGGAGATGATCCTCGATCTCGATCAGTCCTTGTTCGGCAAGAGCGGCGAGTTGGCGGGAGAGGTCGCTCGAGCGGAAAACCCTTCTGAGGCGTGAGAGCAGGGTTTCGCGCTTTGGTTCAAGATATTCGAGCAGGCGTTTTTGAGTCGGGGTCAGCTTGGATGCGAGAGGCCCTTTCTTTTTATTTATCCGGATTTTACGGTCGCCGACACGCAGGAAAATCCCGGGAACCACAGCCCGCAGGGCCTCTCCCAGATCGCAGAAATAATAGCTGGAAATCCAGCGCATGAGATCGAGCAGTCCTGTTGGGACAAGGGGATACTCATCGATGATTTCCTTGATATATTTGAGCCTGATACCCTCCGGCGGTGAGACTCCGACCGCAGCCACAACGCCGGTCAGGAACCTTCTGCCCAACTGGGCCACTACCCGCATACCCGGCTCGATCCCCCGCTCGAGCTTTCTGGGTACCATGTAGGTATAAGGTCCGCCTTTGGGTATGGGGAAAATGACCTCTACAAGGTGTATATCTGATTTATCAGCCTGCATGTTTTTTCGGACGTCCAGGGAAAATGCCGGAAATTTGAATCGACTACAACGGAGACGCTTTGTAAGTGGGCCGGCCGCCCTTACGCCGATGTCGAGAAAAAATTATCTTGATCGGAAAACTATCCGGAGAGATTCTTTAATCTCTTTTCCGCAGAAACCAGGCTGCCGCCTGCCCGGCCAGGGATGAAAGGTCCTCGAGAGAGACAAGGGCCTCTTTTTTCTCCCTGAGAGCAAGGTCAGCCCCTGAGAATACTCTCAGCGGCCCGGAAATTCCTGAGTCATCGCTTTCAGCCGGCCTGTCGAGAGAGTCAGCCCAGCGGCCGCAGACCACCACCAGCGGCACCCCCATTTTTACTGACTTCCCGAGCACTCCGGAGATCACTTTTCCTCCCAGGCTCTGGGAGTCGAAAGACCCCTCCCCGGTGATCACCAGGTCTGCCCCTTCGAGAGCGCGGTCGAATTTGAGAGTCTCGAGCACGTAATCTATGCCGGAGACCAGAGAGCCCCCGAGGAAAGCCGCCACTGCTGCACCCAGCCCGCCGGCAGCTCCGCTGCCTGGTGTTTTGTCCACAGCCAGCCCCAGGTCTTCCTTGACCCTCAGAGACAGGTTCGCCAAGCCTTCCTCCAGGCGCTCGACCATCGCCTGGTCGGCTCCTTTCTGCGGCCCGAATGTGCGCGCTGCCCCTGACGGCCCGAGCAGAGGGTTGCGCACATCACAGAGCGCGCGGGATTTCAAGCCGCTCAAGAGACGGCTGTCCGCCTGGCTTCTGTCGATCCGGGAGATCCGGGAGAGCACCCGGCCGCCCTCTCGCTTTATCTCCCGGCCCTGACTGTCCAGGAAGCGGTAGCCTAGGGCGCGCGCCATGCCTACCCCGCCATCCACAGTGGCCGAGCCGCCGAGCGTAACTGTCAGCGCCAAGATTTTCAGGTCAAGAGCGGCGCGGATCACAAGTCCCAGGCCGTAAGTGCCGGCAATCCAGGGGTTGCGCTCCTCTGCCTGAAGAAGGGCCAGGCCTGAGCTCCTGGCCATCTCGACTAGCGCCTCAGTGCCCGGCAGGAGGCCGAAATCCACCTCTATCTTGCGGCCCAGGGGATCAAAACTTCTGCAGCTCTTACGCTCCCCGCCCACAGCCTGAAGCAGCACATCCAGGGTGCCCTCGCCGCCGTCGGCAAGAGGCAGGCTCAAAATCTCAGCCGCCGGGACCACACGGCGTACGCCGTTCTCCAATGCCCTGCAAACCTGGGGCGCGATGAAAGTGCCTTTGAAAGAATCCGGAGCCAGGACGATTTTCATTTTTCAGGCCTGAAAGAAATGTTCGCAAGCAAGAGAGATGCCCCGCCCCTGTTTTAGAGTCAGGTCGCCCGGATTATCCAGCCTCGACAAACAGACAGCAGGTATGTCAAACCTTGGTACCGCTGAAGTTAAACATTTACAGGGGACCTGCGGAGAATGTCAGACTGATGACTGACAGTGTAATTCAATGGCTTAAATATACAAAAAGACAGCCGCAGCGCCCAGGACAAAATTGGAGGATTGCCTGAGATCAAAAGTTAAACGGAATCGGGAGGATGAGTATGGATAGTAACAGGAATAATAAAATAGAAGCTACGGTCTGGCGGTGGGCCAGTCAAGGTGCCCGGTAGCGAATGTTTTGACCTCCAGGCTGTCCGAGCGCCCCTCGAGGTAGTGGAAGAGTGCGGTGCGGGCCACCATGGCTGCATTGTCAGTGCAGAGCTCGAGGGAAGGGAAGATAATTTCGAGCCCCATCTCATTCCTTCTGCGCTCGAAAGTTTGGCGCAGAAGCTTGTTTCCGGCCACAACCAGGGTCCTGGCGGGAACTCTCGCGCAGGCCCGCATGGATTTCTCGACCAGGACCTCGACCACGGCAGCCTGGAAAGAGGCCGCCAGATCGCTCTTCAGCAAATCGACTTTACTCTCGCCCTCTTGCCTGATACTTTCAAGCTCGTAAAGCACGGCAGTCTTAAGGCCCGAGAAGCTCATATCGAGCGACCGGTCCCTGATCATCGGCCTGGGGAAAGCGAACGCCTCCGGATTGCCCCCGCGGGCTTCACTCTCGATCACCGGCCCTCCGGGATAGCCTAAGGAGAGCATCTTGGCCACTTTGTCGAAAGACTCACCCACTGCGTCATCGCGGCTGCGGCCCAGGATCAGGTACTCGCCCCACCCGGCCACCTCGACCAGCATGGTGTGGCCGCCTGAAACAAGCAGGGCCACGAACGGCGGCTGGGGAGGTTTTTCGAGCAGGAGGTTCGCCATCAGGTGGGCCTCGACATGGTTCACCCCGACCAGAGGCTTGTCCAGGCTCAGGGCCAGGGCTTTGGCGGTCGAGACCCCCACCAGGAGCGAGCCTATCAGCCCCGGGCCCACTGTCACTCCGATCAGGTCTATATCCTCCGGTTTGCAGCCGGCCTCTGAGAAAGCCTGCTCGATCATGGGCAGCAAAGCTCTCTGGTGGGCCCGGCTCGCCAGCTCGGGCACCACTCCCCCGAAACGCTCGTGCTCCATCTGGCTCAGGATAAGGTGCGAAAGCAGGCGCTTTTCCCCCTGCAGCAGGGCCACGCTGGTCTCATCACAGGAGGTCTCGATACCCAGGGTCAGCATTTTGTTATTATCCTGTAAATTTAAAACAACCTGGAAGCGTGTGAAAATTTGTTTTCATGAATATTATTCACTATCGGATGCAGGGGCGGTTAGCGAACCATCCCTGCAACTTTTTTATATAATAAGAGTCAGCAACATCTTTCAGGCGATTTTTCTTGCTCTTCAGAGATTATGGTTAAAAATACATTTCGATTAGAGGCTTGCTCTACATGGGCACGACATGCCGTGCCCCCTGCTTGTCTATGGCCAGTATATCGTCAAGATACCGGTATTCCTCGCCTATGCCAAGCCCGTAACCGATAAAGTAATAATCACCCTTAACCTTAAAAGCGTAAAAATCAGGACAAAAATTCTGATTTACCCTCCAGATCAGAGAGCAGGTCTTTACTACGAGAGGCTTGAAATCACTTTTTATCCTTTCCGAAACCAGCTTGAATGTCAGCCCGGAGTCGCAAATATCATCCAGGAGAACGATCACCCGCCTGTCGACCAGCTCTTTGTTCAGGCCGTAATGATAGAATTCCAGCCTGCCTCCTGAACAGGTTTTATCCCCGTAAGAAGCCACACCGACAAAATCATAGTAATACTTTCCCCCGTACCGGCTGATCAGGTCGAACGCGAACCTGGCGCCGCCTTTCAGAAGCACGATAAAAGTCAAATCCTTCTCGTGTCCGGCAGTGTTTTTCAGATCATCCTTTATCCGCCGGGCGAGCTTTGTGACACCCTCCTGAATCCGGGCGCTCGAGAAGACAACCCGGCTGTTTTCCGGCTCGCTGTAATTTTTAGGACTGTTTTCCACTGCAGGGCATTCCTTCCTGTCTCTGATAGGGGGACACGGGAAGCGCGTTAGCGCTTCACAAAGGCGGGCGTTTGATTGTCAACAAAGAGGATTACCAAGACCGGTAAACCAGGCTGACAGGTTCAGGACGCTGAGGTCTTTGTTGATCAAACGCCCGCCTTTGTCAAACCGAAGGTTTGCCGTGCCCCGGCTAGAGTGAGCGCAGACGTGCGACAATCTCCGCCGCTGCCTCAGCAGTGCGGTCCATTTCCTTTTCGGTGTTGCCCCGGCCGAGAGAGAAACGCACCGAGTTCTGGGCTAATTCGGCCGGGACACCCATGGCGGTAAGCACGTGCGAGGGCTCAAGCGAGCCGCTGGCGCACGCTGAACCGCTGGATGCCGCGATGCCTTTGAGATCCAGGTTTAACAGCAAGGCTTCACCCTCGACGCCCTCAAAAGAAACATTTAATGTATTGCTCAGCCTCTCGGCAGGGTGCCCGTTCAGATGGATGCCTTCTATCATTGCGCGCAATCTGTCCCAGAGACGGTCGCGTAAAGCCGAGAGCAGCTTGTTCTGCTCCCCGGTTTCCTTTCCCGCAAGCTCGCAGGCCGCTCCCAGACCCACGATACCGGCTACATTCTCTGTTCCTGCCCGGAGACGGCGCTCATGGGAGCCTCCGAGGATAAGCGGCTCGAGCTTGACCCCTTTGCGCACATAGAGCGCGCCTGCGCCCTTGGGACCGTAAAGCTTGTGCCCGCTCACAGAGAGCAGGTCAACCGGCAAAGCAGAGAGATCGAGCGGTATTTTGCCTGCGGCCTGGACCGCATCCACATGGAACAGCACCCCGTGCTTGCGGCAGATCGCTCCCAGCTCGCACACCGGCTGGATAGTCCCCACCTCGTTGTTGGCCGCGATAATACTGACAAGAGCCGCTTGCCCTGAGGCCAGGCTTTGGTCTAAATCCTCGGGGTTCACCCTCCCATAGCGGTCCACTCGCAGAATGTCAAGCACAAAACCGTGTCCGGCAAGATTCTGCATGGGCCGCAGTACGGCATGGTGCTCCACAGCGGAGGTGACCAGGCGCTGCCCGGCTTTCCCGCAAACTTCAGCCGCACCCCGGATGGCGAGGTTATTGCTCTCCGTGCCGCCCGAGGTGAAGTAGATTTCATCCTCTTTAGCCCCTAAAAAGTTCGCCAGCTGGGAGCGGGCCTTATCCACAGCCACCCGGGCGGCACGGCCCTCGGAGTGGATACTCGATGGATTGCCGAAAATTTCCCGCAAATAGGGGAGCATTGCCTCAAGCACCAGCGGATCGAGCGGAGTGGTGGCATTGTGATCGAGATAGATCCGTTTGGCGCTGGACTTGGTTCTGCTCATGGCTTTATTCCGCATCAACAGTTGACTTGGATTTTCCCTTGAACCGGCAGAGGAGAAGGAGATTTTTCGCCCGGCAATGCAAAACAGGAATTTTCTTCCCTGCAGGCGGTTTCGATCAAGCTCAAAGACTTCTTTTCAGCACCCGAGGTCGGTTCTGGCGAGCGCTCTTGCTTTATCTTGTCCACTCGATGCAGGCTTTATCCGAGTATTTTTCCAGAGAGCGGCGGAACTCGTAAGGCAGGGTGTTGTGATGGGATTTTATAAGTTAAGAGAAAGTTTGTCAACAATCAGGTTAAAGATCACGGTATCTCGGTTTCGCTCTCAATACTGCGGTATTTTTCCACGATGCGGAAAATTTCCTGGGACATTATACTCCCGGGAGCCTTTTCGATAAACTTGTGAAAAGCCTCTTCCGCTTTATCGTATTCGCCCATTCCGTTGTAAGCGCAGCCGATATTCAAATAGGTTATCGCCCGATCGGGGTTATATGAGACGGCGGTTTCGAAATAGCCAAGCGCTGAGTCCGGTTTATTGTTTGCCAGGTAGAGCTCGCCCAGCAGGAGATAGGCCAGAGCTGTATCCTCGGAGGCGGTGTTTAGATAATTCAGCCACTTGACCGAATCGGCCTGGCTCAAAAAGAGGCTTTCCTGGACCGGGAGCTCTGCTTGTTCATCCTTTGGCTTTTCCTCTTGTTTCTTCATGCAAAAGGTGAAGGCCAAACAAATCAACATCCCCGCTGTGCCGAGATGAAAGTTTTTCATACTCAAGGCTCCAACCGGTCCCAGGGGCCGAAGTATCTGTTCCAGACTTCTTCCGAGGGCTGGAAATTGATGTCATGGTTGTTCAGGTAAAAGCGGAAGTTCTGCCAGAAGTCTTTAAGCATAAGCTTTGTGGTATTGGCATAATCCACCGCTACAGTGAAATCATTTTCATTGCCCTGGTTAAGATAGGAGTCAAAGGCGTTGATAGCAATGCTGTCATGGTAGGCGATATAGCTTAAATTTCTAAAGAGCTGGAGGGCCGGCTCATATTCGATCCGCCTGACCAGAACTTTTTTTCTTCTTTCTGCGTTGTTAAATGCCGGCAGCAGCTCTCGCTCGAAAACATCCCGGACCTGCCAGCGTTCATTGAGATAGTCGTTCGCCATAATCCGGAGAATTTCGAAAAAGTTGCCGGTGATTTCCACATAGCGGCTGAAAAGTCCTGAAAGAAGAGTCAGCTCGGCCTGGGAGGTAAGCCAGATCATATCCTCGGGCCTCTTTTCCCTTAATAGATACTTGTTGTGTGAGCTGCGGAACTGGGTGCGCATCAGACTGCGCCTGTATTGAATCTCTTTAGCCCGCGATTTTGAAATTAGCGGCTTTGCCTGTAAGGTGATTTTTTTTTCAACCTCCTGGGGATGGCTGATAGACGAGTAGACCCAGAACGCCGTGCCTGTGGCCAGAGTCCCGCCAAGAAAAGCAAGACCCAGTATCAGCACGAGGTTTTGTTTCAAGAGTTCTCCGATTCCCCGGCCCCCTGCCGCTGAATTCTTCCCCGATCGCGCTGTCTGATCTGCGAACAGAGAGTCGCCTGGATTTTTCTGAGATTCTGAATCCATAACAAAGCCCCGGGAAGCGGGATAATTAACTCGCGAAGAATGGGCAACTTTTTCTTGCGGTATAACTTTTCCTGAAAATTGATCTGCCGACGGCTGCCCGCTAGGCGTAATCCTAATTGTCTGAATTACAGCAAGTTATTTTGAAAAACAACTATCATACCCCGGCCATTTTTTGTGGTACAGAAATTGCTTATTACATTACCACCAAAACTTGCGGCGGCTGAAAACAGCCTCAAATCCGCTTAGTGGGGTATAACTTTAGAGTTAATCTTAATACTTGGGAGTATACTATTAATATCGAATATCAGGCGAAAATGCTTAAGGAAAAGCTTTCGTCATTCTTACAGGAGTCTTAAATGACAATAACCACGCATGAAATCGACGACATCGCTGTCGCCGAGGTTAAAGGCCAGATCAATTTTCAAAACACTCAAACGCTCAAGGATCTGTTCAGCCAGCTTGAATCCAGGAACCCCAAAGCTATTGTAGTGGATCTCAAGGAGACCGAGTATATTGACGGCTTCGGGTTAAGCGTACTAGTCAATATCAGTCGTAATATCTACAAGGGCGGGGGTCGACTCACTCTCTCGAGCCTGAATAAGGAACTGAAAAGAATTTTCAGTAAAACCAAACTGGATCGCTGGTTTGATATTTACGAGTCCCAGGAAGAAGCTTTCAAAAGCCTTTCGAGCAACAGCCGCAAAAAGGCCGTAAAGGTTTGAGAGGATTATTTGAGCGACTTGGTGTAACCGGCCTTCCTGGCCTCTTCCTCTGTGTAAAAGTAAAGCCGGAACTCCTCGGGAATTTTATCATAATAGGAACTTCCCGGAAGATGATAAACCTCCGTTGCCTTGTTCCCAATAATAAGCGGCTTACCAGTCTGAGATTGAATTGTGGATTCCAGAAGCTTGGTGACCGGGCTTTCTGTTGAAAAATCTGAAATATCAAAGCTTTTTTTATACCGCATCAGTTGAGCTATCAAAGCCTTGTGTTCCTCGATATGATCGTTCAGAAGCTTCCGCAAACTGGCCACTTCCCGCTCCAACCGCTCAACCTTCTCTTCCAGGCTTAAAGCCTCTGTCTTCTGGTCATATTCCTGGACCTCCTCTGACGGTTGGATCTCTGACTGCGCTTTATCCCCTGCTGTCGGGTCCGCCACCAGATCTTCCCGGATAAATCCGATTTTTGAGTTGGGCAGCCGCACGCGGTACCACTTGCCGCGCTTGATAAATTTTTCAAGCTTGTCACCCCGGTAGGCCCTGCCGACCAGCTTGTAATTCAATCCCGGCCCCTCGCGCACATTTGCATAACGGTTGGTGACCACAAGATAGCGCCCGGAAGCAAGATCAAGATCGCCCACGGCAGGAGCCTCTTCTGTCGGCGTTTCCACGGCATGAACCCCTTCCTCTGCCATACCGGAATCTTCTTTGAACACACTGTAAGGAATGACCCAGCCCTCATATCCACCGTAGCTCACCAGATAAAAAGAATCCTCGGCTGCCAGTAAATTGAGTTTCGAACCCTTTTCCAGGTACTTGATAATCGGTGAGGAGATCGAGGGCTCCTTGAACATAGGGGCTTTTTCCTGCACTACGGTCAACTGCCGGGCCGGGCGGGAGAGCAGTGAAACAGGCAAAACGAGAAGGAAGGCAAATGCCGAAAAAACGAAAAAGTTTTTCCCCTGAACTAGCATAACCGTACCTTTATGAAAAGTGCTGGTGTCATAAAAGCAAAAATCTTAAGGCGGATTTTCAGAAATCAAAAATCTCGGCCGGTGTTCGCTGGTTGTAAATGAAAACTGAAGCCACCGGCTTTTTCCTCGAGTAACTCTTCCGGACTACCGGGCGGAAAAGGTTTATGATTTACACTAATCATAAGCTGTTAAGCGCGCAAGTCTTTTGCCTCAGGAGTATAATTCTCAAATGCGACTATTTGATTAAACGCATTCCGGTCCGTTATGCCTGCCCGGGGGAATACATATTTGTGCTCAAGACTTGTTTCCAAAGGGCAAGTTGATTATATAATGACAATTCGATCCCAATAATATCCCCGGATTTAATTACCAGGCTTGGGACTGGAACCCTTAGAGTGTGAAGATCTCACCGGAAGAAGGTTTTATGGATCAGGAGACCCTGGCCGATATCCTGGCTCAAATACTTACTACAAACGAAAAGTGGAGACAGGAAGTAGAGCGCAATGTTCTCCTGCAGAACACAATCGAGGACCTTTTCACTGATCAGGTGTTTCAGGACCTGCTCGAAAACCTGGTTTTACCTAAATTTGAAAAAACCAATATCCCGCACTTCCGGGCCATAGAGCTGATTTGCTCTTTCCGCGAGCTGGCCCGCCAGCTCCATGAGGGGAACGCCAGCCAGGCTACTGTGGACAGGGAACTCGAGGAATTGATGTTTAAAGTCAACGACAAGTGGGGCACGGGAACCGGGATCGATGTAAGCCAGTCGCCTGCTGCAGCTCTCAAAGAAGCCGAGCGGATTGTCCGGCTATATAAAGAGGACCCTCAGTTTACCGCCCGACTCGACAGGTTTCGCCTGCTGGTCCTGCCGCTAAGCGTGAGCGAAGGGAACTCCAAATTCTGTCAGATCCTGGTCCTCGAAAACATCCGCCCGCCGCGCAACCAGTGGTCCAAGAAAATATCCTGAATTGTCCCTCACGCACCCTGGCCAAAGCCACGGGCAGCCTTTTTAATCGAAAAGAATTTCCCGCAGCTTGCTGCAGGGTAAACGGCCCCTTAAGCCAACCGTAGGGGCGACCGGCGGTCGCCCGGAGAGCTTTCACCTTCTAACGTAGAGGGCAAGGCATGCCGTGCACCTACGCTTGGCATCCGCAGCAGGCCGCCCCCAAGTAGAGCTTCGAGGAGTTCTTTTCGATTAAAAATGGTTGGGCTGGTGGATCGGGGGCCTAAGAATCGTAATGTAATGCCTGGATAGTCTACTTCAAGGAGATGCTCAGGCTGAAAAGCTGGCTCGAGTTGAGCCGTCCCCAGTTGCGGTAGGCGTAATCTATCGCGGCCCGGAAGAGGATAAAGTCATAGACGATGCCGCCTCCGGCGGAGAGCCCGCGCAGGAGCTCGGCGCCTTTAAGGTCGAGCTCATCGCCCCGGAACTCCCAGCCGCCGCGCAAAGCGGCTGTGGTGCGGCTGCCAAGCTTGCGGGTGAGCTCGCTGCCCAGGCTGTAAGACACAGGCATGTTGTTGTTCTGCGAGAACTCGCCCGCAGCGAGCAGGTTGTAGTTATCGCCAGTCAGCAGGTTATAGGACATCGAGATGTGGAAGCTCGTGGGGAGCTTGAAGCGTGTCGTGCGGCGCAGGGCTTCACGGTTCTGGCGGGCGATGTTGGTTCCCGGATATACGTTCTCGGGCGGCATCTCGACCTTGAGCCCGTTGCCGGAAAAAGCCATGTTGCCGCCGATATTGCGAATGAGAAAGGCAAGCCTGATCTCGCGCCCCAGAAAATCCGTATGGTAGTTGGTGCCGAGATCGAAAGCCACCGTACTCTGGGTGTTGCCTGCGATGTCCTCGTGCACGGCCTTGACATTGATCCCGGCGCTCGCACGGTCTGAGAAGTTCCAGGCGAATGCGGCGCCGGCCTGGAGACTGTACGTGCTGAAAGTCGCTCCTGTGCCCTCCGGCTCGGTGACCGTGGTGATTTCCTGGTCACCGCTAGTGAGCACGCCCATAAACCCGCCCATAATGAGTTTTCCCTCGAGCAGAGGCATGGCTGAAGCCGCATAGGTGTAGTTAATGTCAAGGGGCTGGTTGGCCACAGTCAGGAAAGCCTGGGTACTGGAGAGAAAGCCCAGCCCTGCCGGGTTCCACCACACCGCGGAAATATCATCTGCTGCAGCGCCGAATGCCCCTCCCATGGCTACGCCACGGCTTCCTACCGGGATAGTGAGAAACTCGGCCGTGCGGGTGCCCGCTTCGCTGAATCCCTCCGGGATTCCGGCTGCCGGATTGTAGCTTTTCGCTGCACTCGCTGCATTGAGAGCTGCTGTGGAAATAAAGAGCAAGCCCAGCATGTTTTTCAAGACCTTGATTGTCCGCATAAAAATACTCTGAAGTTTATCGAACCGACTTTTTCCAGGAACCTCTGGAGAACGAGCTAATAAAAATCGATCACGGTCAATTTATTATCGAGAACTTGCCGATATACTCCTTTCCGGTAGCTTTGCTCTCCACGTGGAAATAATAGGTGCCGCTTGCCATCTCGAGGCCGAAACGGTTGCGCAGGTTGAAAATGCGCTGCCCGCCCCCGGAGTCGTAAGCGCTGAAACGGCTTTCCTCCACCCCTGGGCCGTGCTCCAGGACATTGACCAGCACGCCTGAGATTGTGTAGATCCGGATCGTGCACTCGGCCGGCAGCCCCACGAACATCACTGTCTTGTTGCCCGGGCCGGCATCCAGGGCGCTGGAGACAAGGTATGGGTTAGGCACCACCCGGACCTTGAGCAGGTCTTCATCCCCCGGGAGGTCGGTGGCGCGCCTGAAGCGGAAGACCACGCGCTGGCCCGGCGCAGGGCTGACAAATTCGCCTGACGGATTATTGAAATCGCATCTCACGAGCCATTTGTCACCGGCTGCGGGCCGCCGGCGGATGTTGGTGGCAAAAAGCTCTATCCCCCGCACGTAAAGGGCCATGCTCACGCTGTCCGGGTTCTCAGGGGCGCTTGCATAGACCGCTTCCGGGCTCAGGCGGAACGAGCGCTTGTCTTTTGAAAATACGTGCAGGCTCTGCCAGATAATCTCTTCGTGGGAAAAGCGGTCGAGGGGCAGAAAACCCCAGCCGTCATCCGTGAATTCACTGGCCCGGATCTGTGTGCGGTGGGTGAGATCGAAGACCCGGGCGATGCGGGTTTCGCTTTCCCAGGTTATCTCGATATCGCCGGGAGCGAATGCGGCCATGTTGCTTGTGGTGCGCGCACTTTCACCGCCGATGTATTCGCTGTTAAGCTGGTCCATGTTCATCGGCTGGTAAACCACGAAAGGGTCGCCCGGAAAACCTACCGCAGCCGGAATGGCGCTGAAGCGGTATTCGGGGTGGGGGTAAGTGATTCCCGGGCTCAAAAGGGTGCCGGTAGTCCCGTTTATCCTCAAGGGGGCCACCTTGGCGTCTGCGCGACCCCCGCGGTAGATCTCGACCGAGCTGGAATAGGTCACTCCCAGGGAGTCATTTCGCCCGTCAAAGCGGAAAGAGGCCACTTTTTCGCTCGCGCTGTAAGCGAAGCTTTTCTTTAGAGCCTGGCCCACTGCCACGCGTCCCTGTGAGTCCCGGTAGTGGTAGTAGATATCGAAAAGGCTGGTGGCCGGCCCCGCGGCCTCGATCGAGTCGATTGTAAAGACCCCGGAATCAGGCAGGACCTGCCCGTAGATTATCTCCACCTCCGAGGGAACCAGGGAGGCTTTCTGCGGGCGTGGCGGATTGAGAAAATCGACCACCACATTATGCCGCAGGACAGAGCGGTTTGTGGGATCCAGGGGATCCACTGTGACAGTGTCGGAGCTGCTGCCCAGGGTATCGGCGATCAAAGGCAGGGACAGAGTCTCATAGAGTGCGCCATCGCCTGCGGCCAGGCTTGAGTTGCAGCCTCCGGGGCGGGAGGAAGAGGTGGCTCCACGCGGTGTGACCTGCTGGATGAAACGCCCCAGGGCATCCTGGCGCTTGAACCCGATATTGGATTCGAGAGACTCGCCCCCGAAGTTAAAGGGATTGTAGTCATAAGAAGTTACAGTGTAGAAAACCGGCACGCCGTTAACCAGGCCCCCGATATCCTCGCCCCGGTCGACATAGTTGAAAGAAAGCCCTGTATTCTGACCGAGCTTGAGCAGGAAAGGCCCCGTGCCGGTGAAACCGGCCTGGGCCACCGTGCGGGTGACCGTGTAATCGACAATGCGGTTATCCAGGTCGAACTGGGCGATGAGCCTGGCATCCGCGCGCTCGCCGGTCAGGGAGCGGTAGACCCGGAAGCCTTCGAAATCCTCGGCGCGGTAGCCGGTGATCCTGGGGAAACCGTCCGGCAGGCTGTCGTGAAGGGTGAGCTGGCCGGCCTGGTAGGTGAGCGCGTAATCATCGAGAGTGTTATAGACCGGGGAATCGTCCCAGGTGATCGATACCTGCCTGTCGCCTGGGATCAGGCGGAAATTGGGCGCAGCCGGCGGTTTGGGCCTTAAAAAGTCCGCCTCGAATGTTTTGCGGGCTACCTCGGCGAGTCCGAGAACGCGCGAAAACTCGCCTTCCGGGTCGAGCCGCGAAAGGTCTGCCCGCTGCCCGTTGATCGAGGGATCGTTCGCTGCCCGGCCGAAATAAAACGCCGCCCAGATTTCTTTCGGCTCACCGCTCTCCGGCATATCGAACGGCCCGGTAACGATATTTTGCCTTAGGTCCTCGATGATCGCGGTTTCAAGAAAATCGGCATAGGGATCGAACTCGGGCAGCAGGTTCATCCCCGGAGCGGCGCTCAAGATTCGATAGGCCTCGGCATCCGAGAACGGATCCGGGCGCTGGTCGCCGAAAGTGAACATGGTGTAAAGGAAAAAGCGTTCCGCTTTAAGCGGGCGGATCTCCTCGGGAAAGACAAGGGGTTCGCCGGTTACCGGATGGGTAAGCCCTGCGTCCATAATATCGCCGAATGTCTCATCAATTAGACCGTTTCCTTCAGGCTCGAGCATTGTAGGGTTGTCGATCCCGTCATCCTCCGCGGGACTGTAGAGGATTGAGCTGCCGTAAATAGCCGGCTGGCGGCCGAAAGCGCTCTCCCGGAAATCCGAATCATAGGCCAGGGACAACTGACGGGTGGGCAGAACCGCCGAGGCGTCATCAGTCGGTATGCCGATATCGAAATCGGACTTGATATCCACATACACTCCGCGGATATCATAGGGCACAATGGCTACCTCAGCCGGGTCCACATACTCGGTGGCGTTAGTTAATTGCCAGTGGACAAACATGATATCGCGCTCAAGGCCTGTGGAGATAAGGACAACGCGGTTGGCCACCTCGAGCCCCAGTCGGTGGGTGCCTGCGCTCTGGAATACAGGACCGTCGACATCGGTGAAAAAGCTTACTATGTCCTGATCGCCGATAACAGAGGGCACCTGGAGGCCGTAAGTCGGGCTGTCCGGATCGTCATCCAGCCTGCGGAACTGGTCGGGCCAGGCAGCGAAATCCTCGCCGTCGGTTGAGAAAAACAGCCTGGATTCGGGATCTTCCCTCTTGCCTGAGGCCCTGCCCTCGCGCCACTCGGCATCGTAGACAGCGCTGGTCTCCACTGTGTCTGAAAATGTGCCGTCGCCATTGGCATCGATGATCCCCAGAACATTCAGGCCGCTCTGGTAGAGATAGTTGTTGGTCGAGCCTGAGGGCCAGAACCCTCCCGGGGCAAACGGGCTGGTGGGGTTAATGGCCAGAAACCCGTTGTTCGAGAGATAAAATGCGAAGTTGTTGCCTGAGGTCTGGCGGGCCACAAAGCTGGACAGCCGCGCGCCGGTCACCCGCCTGGCTTTCGCATCCTGCCGGTTGAGGGCCGCCAGATCGCCGGCAAGGGCGAGGAATATAAAAATAAATAAATAAAGGTGAATTATTTTATAAGATTTCATAGGAAATAAATGGTTTTATATCTCGAAGTTCTTGGTTACTTGGATCTTCGTGATCCAAAGCCCAGCGGGCCGGATTTATGGATATATACTTCCGGATATTATTCAAGTCGATATCATTCCGCAACACATGTTCATAATATCCTCGCTGCCATAAATGCATTTTGATCGAACAACACAATTTGTTAGCACGTCTGGTAACCGAGGATTTGAATGAACCCACAATCGCACCAATGGATCCTTTTTTAGGCCCCAAAGGATTTGTCGTAGGGGCGAGGTATGCCTCGCCCTTGTAATTATCGATGATTAATATGCCATGTAAATGATTCGGCATCACAATAAATTCATCTAACCGCACATGATTGAAATGCTTCGTTATTCCCTGCCAACATTCAAAAACTAAAGATCCTATATCATTTAATCGCATAACATCATCTTTTATTTCTCCAAACAAGCATTCTTTATTAAAAGTGCAAATTGTCACAAAATAAGCTCCTGGTGTCGTGTAATCATAATCAGGCAAACGGATTGACCGTCTATTTCGGTCGATGTTCAGCATTTTTTTATTTTCCTAACAATGACATGGGCGAGGCATGCCTCGCCCCTACTTATCATACAGATTTATCTTGCTAATTTATCTTATCAATTAATTCTTGTAATTAAGTTAAAAGTCGAAACGAAATCCAAGGCGTACCTCGCGCGGTCTGAGATAAGCCATAGGGTTATCCATGGCCGCAAGCAGGGCCGCCAGGCGCAGGGCAAAAGCTTCCGGATATTCTACCAGGCCGTTGCCGTTTATGTCCCTGATTTGAGCGAGCTGAAGGCGTTCGAGCGGATCTTCCGCAAGCTCGGTATTGTATTCCGCCTCCTGTTCCACGGTTCGGGATTCAGGTATGCTGGTGAAACTGGTGAGCTGTTTTGAGAGCTCCCCGAGCAGAAACCTGTCCACCCCCGGTTCGCCGGTAGTCGGATTGACTCTCGATGGTTTTATGTTCACCGTGTTCAGCAGGTTCATTATTTCCACAAAACAGGAAAGCCTGCGCTTCTTACCCAAGGGGAAGCGCCTGGAAACCCGGAGGTCAGCCAACTTGACCGAGTGGGTGCGGGCGTTGTTATTTTCTCCGGTTGCCAGGTTGCCCAGCCGGTCACTCACTGTGTAGGGACGGCCCGAGTGGAAATGCCAGGTAAAAAAGGCGCTCGTGCCTGAGAGCAGTTTCCCGGCCAGGGAGCCCTCCTTGAAATCGGGGGGAAGCTCCACGGAAAGCTGCAGATTCACGGTGTGGGTCTGGTCATTGTCGGTCGGGCTTTGATTGCTGGGGGGATCAGGATTTTTGTCCTGGCCGGTAAGCGGGTCGCGAATGATCTGCCTGCCATAGGCGCGGGCAAACTCCTGGGGGTCCGAGGCTGATGAGCGGGCGAAAGTCAGCGAGTAGTTGGCTGAAGCAGACCAGTATCCCGCCATGCGGCGGCTGAAACTCAGATCGAAGCCCTTGATATTGCCCTGGTCTCCATTGGTGGCCATAAAAAGGTTCTTGCCGAACCGTGTGCTCTGGCGAGTTCCCTGGCCGCCGAGGTCGAGGAGTTCCTGCGGGGTGAGCCAGCGGTAAGCGATATCTCCCCGGGTATCCTTGTTGTAGCCCACGAAATCCAGGTAGACATTTTCCGAGAGAAGGGTGGTAAAGCCGGCTTCAAAGGCAGTAGTGTAGGGCATGTCCAGCCTGCCGTTGCCGAAATAATTGTTGATATTATCGCTGGCCAGATCCTGCTGGATATCGCGGTTCAGCAGGCTGTAATAGTCGCTGAAAGCAGGTACCTGGGCGAAAACACCGTAGCTCAGGCGCAGCTGGCTGCGGTCGGTCACCGGGAAGCCCACCTCTACCCGGGGACTGAACTTCAGCTTTTTCCTGGCCTTATAGCGGGAGTCCTCAGGGAGCGTCTCTCCAGGCACTGAGGGGAAATCGGCTGCCGGGTCGAAATACTCGAGCCTTAACCCGGTATCGAGCACCAGGTCTCCCAGGTCGAGCCTGTTCTGGGCGTAGGAAGCGTAGATTTTCGGCTCCACTGTCCAGGCATCCTGGAGCGGGCCGCCCACGTAGAAAAAGTGGCGGGTGTAGATTTTCATCCGCTGAAGTTCGGCGCCCATCTTGACCCGGTTGTACTGATCGACCTGAGCGTCGAAATCGGCCTTGAAAGTAAAGCGTTCTTCAAGGTCGTTGACCAGCCGCAGGGGGAGACCGGATTCGTTAAACAGGAGCAGCGGGTTGGCCAGATTGTCCTGCCCGCGCTGGCCCGGCAGAGGGGTGAAAGTGGAAGCAAAGGCGTTGAGATAACCCGAGTTGTAAGTCGGGTAAGTTGTCAGTGTGGGCTCGTAGCCGCGGACAGCCTGATAGATGTCATCCAGGCTCGTCCGGGATTCGGAGATAAAAGAGAGGTTTGAGAGACCGAATCCCCCTACGGTCGAGCGGAGATAACTATCCGGGCTCAGGGCGCCCCCGTTCTGCTTATTGCTGTAAGTGCTGGCCCGGATAATAAGGTTGGCACTCTTCTCGGCGCTCTGGTGGATGATCCAGTCCAGCCCGAAAATGGTGTTGGTTGTGCGCACCCTGTCACCCGCGTTCCTTCTTTCCGGGGCGTTGAAAATATTTTCGTGCTGGTAGTAGATTCTCTGGTTTCTGGACCCCATGAAGGTGGCCAGGAATTTAAGGGAAGGGCCTGTATACCAGGTCAGCTTGCCGCTCAGGGAGTAAAGGTCTCCGCTGTTTCCGGGGTTGCGCGCCGGATTGGACGCAAAATATACTCCAGCCGGGTCAAGCTCCCGTGTCCCGCCTGTGAACCGGTCGCCGCTGATTATCAGGCGCTGGTCCGGAAGACCGTCACCATTAGTGTCATTCCAGAACACATTGGCAAAAGAGTAGCGGTCGAGCCTCTGGACATCCTCCTGGAAACTGTTCGCATCCAGGAGTCCCACTTTTCTGCTGGCTGCGGAATTGGGGTCATAAAGGCCGAGCTGGTCGAGGTAGCTGTTGAGACGGTCTAAGAAGACCTCGTTAATCCCGAGGAATCCTCCATGTTCCCCGCCAACTGCTGGAGTGGCGTCGGCAGTGCCTTTGATCTCCGCAGAAAGGAATAAACTCGAGAAACTGGGCAAACCGAGCGGGACACCGAGGTCGCAGGAGAGCTCATTGTATCCGTAATCGCTCGTTCTGGGCATGAAACCGTCAGTGATTAGCTGCACTGAGCCTTTGATTTCATTGCCTCCCTCGCGGGAGATGATGTTGATCACTCCTGATTGGGCCTGCCCGTACTCGGCATTGAACCCGCCCGTGATCACATTCACCTCTTCCACAGCGTTCTTGCCTACCGAGAGGGGGGAATTGTCAGCGCTGATTTTATCGCTCAGGTAAGCCTGTTCGCTGAAAGCGCGCACGAGGATGCCGTCGATATAAACCGCTTCCTTGCCGAGACGTCCCCCTCGGATGCTGAATTTACCGGCCTCATTCTCGACCACTCCGGCCTTGAGGGCCAGGGCATCCTCGAGGCGGCCTACAGGCATGGAGCTGGAAAAATCGCTGGGTATACGCTGTTTGGTCTGCACATTGTCCCTGGGAACCAGTGGTTCCGCCTCGCCCTCGAAAACTATCGCTTCGAGCTCGAACACCATTGTTTCCATGGAGGAATTCACAGTGACTGTGTGACCGGCCTGGATCCGGACATTTTCCACAAGAGCCGGTCTATAGCCGGTGAAATTGAAGCGCAGGGTTTTCAAGCCTGGGGGCAGATTGAGTATAAAATAGCGGCCCTCGGCATTAGTGATATTGCCCAGGGTGGTTCCCTCGACCGTAACCTGACAACCTTCCATAGGGTTGCCGGTTTCCTTGTCGGTAACTTGGCCTTCAATCTTACCTGTGGTCTGGGCGGCAAGGCCTCGAGTCAAAACGAGCGACAAAAGGACGAGAATAGGCAATGACAGGCTTTTCATTTATCCTCGAAGTGAAGGCACCGGCAAGATAAGGAGAATGAAAAAGTAGTTTTAATATTAGCCCAATCGGCAACGGGATGTCAAGGGATGTTTGACATTTTGCTGGATAGACGGGGGAACAAGGTGGAGCCTGTGGTTAATAGTGCTCGAGGCTCCTGGCCTCTTCCGGCATCTGAGTCTCAAAATAAAAGCGGCACCCTCAGGGATGCCGTCCCGGTAATGCAATAGTATAACGAGAGGTCATTTGGTTACCCAATTAACGGTCAGCGCTACCCTCACGGCTACCGGTTCTCCCCTGTTGAGCGCCGGGTGAAACTTTATTTTCTTGGCCCATTCAAGCGCAATTTCATCGAGTTCCGGGTAACCTGAGGAGACCGGAATATTAGTTCTTCTGATGTCCACATCCCCGGATTTGGTGACATAGAACTCGATCTTGGTACTCACATTAACCCGTGCCCGGGCGATATAAGCAGGCATGGTGGGTTTTGGAGGCATGTACTTCATTTTGGGCATCACCTCGGCCACCATCAGAAATTCTTCCGCCTCAGCTTTTTCCCCGACACCAGGTATTTCCGGAATGAGATCCGGCGGCGGCGGAGTGGTCTCCTCGATGGTGATATCCTCCTCGAGCTCTTCATTGGCCTCCATGGGCACGCTCGGTTTGGCCAGAGGTTTGGGCGGCGGCGGGATAACCACCTCAGGGGGCAGCTCGATCGATTCCATGGTCACTTCATCGCGCATCTGAATGTCGGCGCTGATTGCCGGGGTTACCAGGATAAAAGTGATGTGGGAGATGAAAGAGATCGCCACGGCGGTCAGGAAGTATTTGCCGTACTTTTGCTTGAACTTATAGTTGGCGCTTTCCCTGACGACTGAAATAGTAGAATTGGCATTCTCCATTTTTCTCTCCTATCTTGAAAGAATAAGCGGTTTTTTCAGATAGGTAAATTTTATATTTTATTATATGTTTGTAACTAAAAAGATGTCAAGGGGATGGGGAAATTATCCCTTTGCCCGCTGATTGGGAATTATGATAAACTTTTGGCTAAAGATAGGTTGGATACTTGCAACAGCGGATAAGTCCCGATCTGAATAAGGTCATCCTTGCCTGGGTCGAAAATTCCTGGTATCACAGACTGGGAAAGACTCAAAACAGTACCCCTGCTGTCAGCTCCGGAATACGCGAAGAGCCTGGGATATAAAAAAGGCACTCTTGTTTGAGAATGCCTTATTGTTTTTCGGAGATTCGGCCTTTTTTTATTTTACTGATACCCATTTAATAGGTATTGCCATTCGTACGGCTACCGGCTCGCCTCTGTTGAGCGCCGGGTGAAACTTCATTTTTTTTGCCCATTCAACTGCAATTTCATCGAGCTCCGGATAACCCGAGGAGACAGGGATTTTTGTTCTTTGCGCATCCACATCACCGGATTTGGTGACATAGAACTCGATCTTGGTAACGACATCGACTCGCGCCCGGGCGATATAAGAGGGCATCGTGGGTTTTGGAGGCATGAACTTGATTTTGGGCATCACCTCGGCCACCATCAGAAAATCTTCCGCCTCAGTTTTTTCCTCTAATACCGGCATTTCTGGAATGAGATCCGGCGGGGGCGGAGTGGTCTCCTCGATGGTGATATCCTCCTCGAGCTCTTCGTTGGCCTCCATGGGCACGCTCGGTTTGGCCAGGGGTTTGGGCGGGGGCGGGATCACCACCTCAGGGGGCAGCTCGATCGACTCCATGGTCACATCATCGCGCGTCTGAATGTCGGCGCTGATTGTAGGGGTTGCCAGGATGAAAGTGATATGGGAGATGAAAGAAACCGTAACGGCGGTCAAGAAATACTTGCCGTACTTTTGCTTGAACTTATAGTTGGCGCTTTCCCGGATTACGGAAGCAGTGGAGGAATAGTCCATCTTTGCCTCTTATCTTGAAAGATCCAAAGTTTCTTTTTCCAGATTGGTGGCGAACATCACCTGGACAGTATTAGCCTGCTTAAGCATCTCAAGGGCCAGGTTAATCTTGCGATACGGTATATTTCGGTCAGCTCTGAAAGCGATGAGAATCTTGCCTTTCCGTTTGGAAGACTCAAGCAGCAATTTCTCGATCAGGGCTTGCTGACGTACCGGATCGGTCAGGTTGTAAGCCACGTCATCTACGTACACATATCCTTCCTCATTGATTCCCGGCGTGCTCTCTTCATCCTTGTTTACCCAGACGTGCAAGATATTCTTGTTCTTGAACTCGGTTTTTTTCAAGGCGCTGGACTCAGGCCAGGCTATTTTCAAAGCGGATTCCTTGCGGAACACTGTGGAGACCATGAAGAAAATCAAAAGCAGGAAGGCAATATCCGCCATTGAAGCAGTAGGGATGGTTTCTGAAACACGGGTTTTGCGGTGGAATCCTCCCATTTTTTTAGCTTCAACTGCCAAGGTCAGCTCCTTTCATGCGAAAAACGCGTAGACTCGACAGCTTAACTACCCTGGTTGCTTCACTTTTCTAACATCTGTAACGAGATCCGGCTTGATTCAGCCTCCTGAAGTTCGTCCAGGACCTGGACCATCTGGTTGTAGGTGGCCTCAGGGTCAGTTTTCACTGCCGCGATAACTTTAGGATTTAAAGAGATTTCCTGCCGCATCCGCTCGGCGAGGCCGTCTACCGGAATCGGCGGCTCTTCGGGGTTCTTGCCCTTTTTCAGCACGATCCGGTTGTCCGGCCTGACGATTATGTGCAGCATGTTCTTCTGGCTGACCTGGATCTCTTGCGCTTTCGATTCGGGTAGAAGCAGCTCGAGCCCTTTCTCCTCGTTAAAAACCGTGGTGGTCAGGAAGAAAATCAGCAGCAGAAAAGCGATATCGGCCATCGAAGCGGTAGGAATCTCATGGGATACCTTGTTTTTTCTTTCCATTAACATTTAATCGTCCTCCGGCGAACAGCGGACCAGAATAAAACTATTAAATAAAACTAAATTCATCCGATCCTGAATTAAACTTGCTTTACCGGATATCCGTATACAAACCGGGATCATTCCTTAGTTACTGGCAGCTTTGGTGGCAGCCGCCTGTTTCTCGTCTTCTATAGCCATGACTACTTCGACAATGTTCTGGGAGCTTTCTTCCATGTCGAGGATCAGGCGATCGACACGGGTGACGAAATAGTTATGGAAAATCTGGATCGGGATAGCGATAGTCAGACCGGTAGCGGTGGTAATCAGGGCTTCCTTGATACCGCCGGCCACAGCCTGCGGCGAGACCTCTCCGAGTTTTTCGATTACGGCGAATGCGTGGATCATTCCGGAAACCGTTCCCAGAAAGCCGAACATCGGGGCTACGTTACTCAGGGTCGCCAGAACCACGAGACCTCGTTCGAGAAAGGCCAGCTCGATAGTGCCGGTGTTTTCGATCGCCTTGAGCACGCGTTCACTGCCCTGCTTGAACTTCCGCAACCCGGATAAAAGAATCGCCGCCACCGGGCCCTTGGTTTGTTCACAAAGCTCGATTGCTCCAGGGATATTTTTCTGTTCCATCAATGAGTTGACCTGGCTGAGCAGCCGCTTGGTCTTAACCGAAGCCATTGTCAAGGTGATATACTTGACAATAACCGTGGCCAATCCCCAGATGGAACAAATTGCCAAAGGAACCATATAGATTCCGCCGTTCCAACAGAGTTCTCCCAACGGCGTCGAGAAAAACCACTGGCTGATATTATTGTACAGGAGCCAATTGACAATTGCGCCCATAAAACCAAAACCTCCACGCAAAAATTAAGGATATAAAAGTGAAAAATGATCTCCGAAGAGTTAAAGAATTAAAATTACCTCAGCTTTTTGCTGTTGTCAAGCAATTTTTAACGGTAATTGTTTGAGCTTTATCAGGTTTCATTTTATAACAGGTTTTAGTACCCTCCTGGCTGCTAAAAGTTCTTTTTTATTTGGGATGAAAAATTATTTTCAATCCCTGCACAATTCGACCGGGGCTAAAGTCAACCTTTGATCTTTTATTCTCCATAGGTTGTCCTCAGGCAGGCCGCCCAGTGCCCTGCTTTAACCTCGAGCAGCCCGGGTGTCTGCTTCCAACAGTCGTTGTCGGCCAAACAGCAGCGCCTGCTGAATACGCAGCCATTCTCCGGCCTCGAGGGCTTTTCCTCTTCTTCCTTATACTCGAGCTTTTCGCCAGTCACCGGTTTAAGCACAGACTCCAGAAGAAGCCGGGTGTAAGGGTGAAGCGGGTGCTGGTAGAGTTCATCCGTTTCGGCAAGTTCCACCACCCGCCCTCGGTACATCACTGCCACACGGTCGCTGATCGAATGCACCATGGAGAGGTCATGGGAGATAAAAAGCATGGCCATGCCCAGATTTTTTTTCAAACCCAAGAGCAGCTTGACAATCTGTCCCTGAATGGAAATGTCCAGCGCAGAGACAGGCTCATCGGCAACCAGGAAGCTGGGGCCGGGTGAAATCGCCCGGGCAATAGCGATTCTCTGGCGCTGTCCTCCGCTGAACTCGTGCGGGTAGCGGTCTGCATGTTCGGGGCTCAGACCCACAGTTTCGAGCAGGCAGGAAATTGTGGTCTCCAGGGTCTTGCCGCTGAGGCTTTTGTGGATGCGCAGGGGTTCGGCCAGGGTGCGCCGCACGGTGAAGCGTGGATTTAACGAACCGTAGGGATCCTGGAAGATGATCTGCATCCGTTTGCGCAAAGAGCGGAGCTCGGATCTGCCGAGAAGTCCCAGGTCCCGGCCTTCGAAAAAAACGCGGCCTGAGGTGGGTTCAACTAGCCGCAAGAGAAGCCTTCCTGTCGTAGTCTTGCCGCAACCGCTTTCGCCGACCAAAGCGAGCGTTTCCCCGGGGAAAACCTTAAGGCTTACCCTGTCTACGGCGCTGAATGGCCTGGCAGCCGGGCGGCTGAAAGCACCGCCGACTTTGTAAGACATCACAATCTCCCGGCACTCGACCAGAGGAGCTGAATTTTTTGTCATCTCAGTCCCTTTTGTGCAAGGCTGCCTGGCCGGCAAGCTCCTCAGCGAGCCAGCATCTCACCTGGTGATCGGAGCTTCCGGCAAAAGGTTTCAAAACCTGTTCACCTTCGCAGCCGGAGCATGTAAACTCGCAGCGCGGCCTGAACCGGCAGCCATGAGGCCAGCTGCCCGGCTGAGGTACTGTGCCCGGAATGGTCGCGGGTTCTTTCCGGCTCGAATCAAGGCCCGGCAGGCACTGAAAGAGAGCCCGGGTATAGGGGTGGGCTCTGGAGACGAAAAGCTCCGAGGCGGGGGCTCTTTCCACGATGTGTCCTGCATACATCATCAGCACCCGGTCGGCCAGTTGGGCAACCACAGAGAGGTTATGGGTGATCAGAAGGAGAGCCAGGCCGCGGCTGCGGCGCAAACGGGCGAGCAGACCGATTATTTGCCGCTGTACTGTGACATCAAGGGCCGTGGTCGGCTCATCGGCGATTAAAATCTCCGGTTCGGTAGAGAGTGCCAGGGCGATCATCGCCCTCTGGCGCTGCCCCCCGCTGAGCTGGTGCGGGTATGAGTCGATTATGCGGCCGGTCTCAGCAAGACCGGCTTCGGCAAGCGCTGCGGCTGCCTGCCGGCGGGCCTGTCGGCTGGTGACCTGCCTGTGTGCGCGAATTGTCTCGACTATCTGGTTGCCCACTTTGAACAGCGGGTTGAGCGAGGCCGAGGGATCCTGGAAAATCATTGAAATACGCCCGCCCCTCAGCTCACGCAGCCTCTTTTTATCCAGGCACGCAAGTTCAGCTCCATCGAGATCGATACTGTCGGCGTTTGCCCCGCCGATCTCCGGCGGGATGGCCCTGAGCAGGGACAGAGCGGTCAGTGTCTTGCCGCAGCCGCTCTCGCCCACTAAGGCCAGGCACTCAGCGCGCTCAAGGGTGAAACTTACCCCATCCACTGCGGCAGCGCCTGAGCTAAGCCGCACAGTGAGATTGCTCACCGCAAGAAGAGGCTTGCCTGGAGATTCGAGCGCCAGGTGTTTGTTCGCCATCCGGGTTTGAACCGTGAGAAATTTTGAATTGTTCGCTAACTCTCATGTCCGTATACGGACACAAAGAAAGATAAAAATTCAGCTGTAACTCAAGCTGAAGCGGTAAAGTGGCAGAGGCACAGAAGCCCAAAGCTTGTGATACAGCCGATTCCTGCAACCAGGTGCTAGAGTTCTAAAGTTCAGGGACATATTTTATGAAATCATGCCGGAATACCCAGTGCTGTGCACGGAGATGAATGGCATCCTTTTTAGATTCTTACATATTCATTCTGAGAGATTATCTCCCACAATTTCTAAGTCTTTGTTTTTTAACCACCAAACCACCAAGACACCAATGTTTTATTATTATCCGATTCAATCAACAATAATGCAAGAAGAATTGACACTATTCTTTGTGTCTTGGTGCCTTGGTGGTTAGACATTTAAATAGAATTTCAAATATCTTTGGCTAGGTTTTCAGGAAATTGTCTATTATACCAATTTGCGTTCAAGATGAGTTTTAATTATATTTGAGGTACAACCCTTTTATGGGAGGTGCCTCTATGAGTAG